>Ga0302305_1000518_pt1 | contig 23158 bp, 17 predicted proteins | sample III_Palsa_E2_3_FD_198764 | JGI IMG/M metagenome (GOLD analysis project Ga0302305, IMG submission 198764) | Peat permafrost microbial communities from Stordalen Mire near Abisko, Sweden - III_Palsa_E2_3 | ecosystem: Environmental > Terrestrial > Soil > Palsa > Peat permafrost | place: Sweden... | reverse complement strand
ACCGCGTTCGTGAGATCGAAGGCACAACGATAACTCTCGGCTACAACACCATCCGCGTTGGAAAGGTATCTCCTCCGCAAGTTGAAGTCCTGGTAAACGACGGTAACGCCAATCTAACCCTTGCTGCGCCTAGCTTTACCAATGCAGCCTTGGATCCGGCGACAACGACCTGCAATACGGGCTCTATTGTTCCTTCGGCAAATACCTGCAATCTCGGTGTAGAGTTCGCTCCCACAACGCTCGGAACCCTCGTACAAGGCGACGTCGCGGTTAACTCCGATGCTGGCAACAGCCCCACGGTGATCGACGTTTCGGGTCAGGTACTCAGCGTTAACCCGACATCGACCTCTCTTACGTCGAGCCTCAACCCCAGCCTTCTCAATACTTCTGTTACGTTCACCGCGTCGGTTTCTGCTGGTGGTGCAACCACTACTGGTCTTGTGACGTTTTACGATGGCAACATCCAGCTCTGCAGCGTCTCTCTCAACGCCAACGATACGGCAGCCTGCGCCATCTCGACGCTTGCCCTCGGTCAGCACAGCATTACCGCAAGCTACGCAGGCGATTCAGACGATGCAGCCAGCGTATCGCCGGTGCTGATTCAGATCGTCAAGCAGGCTGCAACGGTCGTCCTTACGGCTTCGCCGAATCCCGCAATCGTGACGTCGAGCGTAGCGCTCGTGGCAACTGTGACAGCCCCCAGCGGAACGCCAACCGGCACCATCGTTTTCTACGATGGAACCACGGCCATCGGCAGCGCGGCCGTGAATGGCAGCGGTGTTGCTACATTCTCAACGGCATTGCTTTCGGCAGCGACGCACAGTCTCACGGCACAGTACTCGGGCGATACGACCAACGCTTCTGCTACTTCTAACGTTGTCAGCGAAGTGATCCAGCTCGCCACTTCGGTTACGACGCTTGCTTCGAATCAGGCAACAGCCACGGTCGGAACTACGGTGACGTTTACCAGCTCGGTTACGAGCACCAACGGCCCAGCACCCACCGGTACGGTTCAGTTTACGGACGGGACAACGCTTCTCGGCAGCGCTTCCGTGCTTGCTAACGGAACGGCCTCGTTGCCTGTCTCGATACTTGCTCCTGGCGCGCATGCAATTGTCGCGACCTATAGCGGCGATAGTGATAACGCAACAAGCTCCTCTTCGCCGTTCGTCGAGACAATCAATCAGATAGCCACAGCCACCACTCTCACCAGCGATCTCAACCCAGCCAATGCAGGCGCAACGGTACACCTCACGGCGAACGTGGCGATGGTTGCCGGTTCGGTTGCCGATGGTGCAATCAGCGGCAAGGTTACTTTCAGCAACGGCTCCACGTCACTCGGCAGCGTTATTGTCGATGCCAACGGCAATGCGGTGTTGGCGGTAAGCACATTGGCTGTCGGCCAGAACATTATCGTGGCTACGTACGCAGGCAATACGAACTACGCAGGTAGCACCTCTACCTCGCTCAGCGAACAGATCAATCAGACTTCGACCACAACAGTACTTACGTCCAGCAACCTGAACGCGCTTGAGGGCAAAGCCACGACCTTTACGGCGACGGTGACAACAGCCACTGGAATTCCGACGGGCAACGTGAACTTCCTCGATAACGGAGTGAACGTGGGCGTCGGCACACTAAGCGCGCAAGGGGTTGCAACCCTCTCGCTTTCGACTCTGCCTGTCGGCACGCAGACGATGGATGCGGTTTATATAGGCGATAGCAACTACACCACCAGCACGTCGGCCCCACTGGCTGAGATTGTTTCGCTCGCAACGCCAACGGTGACGCTCGTTGGGCCTGGCTCTCCTGTGAATGCAGGTATCTCGCTGACCTTTACCGGTACGATCTCCAGCAACGGTGTTACGCCGACCGCCGGTCTCACGCTGCGCGATGGCACCACGGCAATTGCGACACAGAACGCTGTGGCCAGCGGTTCCTTCTCCTTCTCCACATCTGCACTTGGCATCGGCTCGCACAGCCTCACAGTGACGTATGCCGGTGATGCGGACAATGCGGCTGCGGTCTCGAACACGCTTGTGGTGGTTGTTCAGCAAGCTCCCACAACCACGTCGCTCAGCAGCAGCATCAATCCGCAGATCGTTGGCCAGAGCGTTACGTTGACGGCAACGGTCACCAGCGTTAGTGCGAATCTTGGCGGCTCGGTCAACTTCCTTGATGGCACAACTCCGCTCGGAGCGGCAACGCTTGGCGCCAACGGCACAGCTTCATTCAGTACGTCGCAGCTAAGCTTTGGCACGCATAGTCTGACGGCGGTCTATAGCGGCGACACCAACCACGCGACGTCGACGTCTTCCATCGTCAACGAACAGATTGTGCAGGCTGCAACCGCGACCCTGTCGAGCAGTGTGAATCCGTCCATCGCTGGTGCAAACGTGATCTTCACCGCCAAGCTCGCAGGTGTTGGTACGACGATCCCCACTGGCTCGATCATCTTCGCGGATAACGGCACAACACTTGGTTCGGTGGCTGTCGATCCAACAGGCGCGGCCAGCTTCGCAAGTACGACGCTTGCGGTTGGTTCGCACACTATCACGGCGACCTACGCGGGCGACAAGAACTACTCCGGCGCCTCGGCATCGCTTATCCAGACCATCCAGAATGCAAACACGCAGGTTGTTCTGACCTCCAGCGTGAACCCGTCGGTCTACGGAATCCCCATGGAGCTCACTGCTGCGATCACGAGTAATGGTGGCATCGCAACCGGCTCCGTTACGTTTACTGACGGCGGTGTCTTGATCGGCAGCGGCGTTCTTAGCTCCACTGGAGTAGCAACACTGACACTCTCTACGCTCGCTCCCGGTTCGCACACCATCGTTGCGAACTACCCCGGCGACGGCAGGGCCAGCCCTTCCAGTTCCACACCGCTCACGCAGGTCGTGAAGGAGCTTTCAACCGTAGTGCTCGCGTCTAACGTGAACCCGGCACAGACGCTGGCTCCGGTGACTCTTACCGCAGTGGTAAGCAATAGCGGCATAGGTACACCAACCGGCACGGTGACGTTTACCGATGGCGGCGCGCAGCTCGGCATCGTCACGCTCGACGCAACCGGTACAGCGACGCTCACGGTACCCGCTCTGAGTGCTGGCAACCACACGCTGCTCGCTAGCTATACAGGCGATGGCGATAACTTCTCCGGAACCTCTTCGGCCCTCGTTGTCGGCGTCACGCTTCGCCCAACAACGACCGCTCTTACTGCTACGCAGACAAGCGCGAACAACCCACTACAGGTCACACTGATCTCCGTAGAGCGTTGGACCGGATCAGTCGTTCCAACCGGCACCGTTACCTTCATGGAAGGAACTACGGCGATCGGCAGTAGTCCGGTCGATGGAACTGGCGTCGCTACGCTGACTATCGTCCTGCAATCGGCAACGGAAACTCTCTACGCGATCTACAGTGGTGATACAGCGTACGCAACGTCGACGTCCCCGTCTGTAACAGTCGGTGGCGGTCAGGCAACGCAGTTCACGCTGTCGCTTGATCCTCCCAGCATGACACTACAGAGCAAGCAACACAGCGTTGCAACCCTGACGATGAACTCTATCCAGAACTTTGCAGACACGCTGCAACTCGGTTGCGTTGGTCTTCCTACCGCTGCCAGTTGCACGTTCAGCAGTACGACGGCGAAGCTCGTAGCTGGTGGCACGACAACCGTGCAGATCACGGTTGATACTGGCAACCCATTAGGCTCTGGTGCTGAATCCGCAAGCAACATTCGCAAGCAGACTTCGAGTGTGATGCTTTGTTTCCTGCCTGTTGGGTTGCTGGCTGGACTTGCCCTCTTCCGCTCGCGTCGCCGGTCGCTGCCAGCCCTGCTGTTGCTGCTGTGCGCTATCGCTGTAACCTTCGGAGCCACGGGCTGCGCCGGGCTCCAGATTAACGGTACGCCCGCCGGAACGTATACCTTCAAGGTAACGGCAGTGGGACAACAGACCGGGGTAAGCGCAGCGCAGGTCATGACCCTCACCGTCACGCAGTAAAGAGGAGAGGTCATGACAAAAAAATCGCTCTCCTCGTTTGCTGTTGTCGCAATGCTTGTTGGTATGGGTTCTTGCAGCCTCACCGCGCAGAATATGCCTGCGGCGACTGGCCCCGGCCCCTACATCGATATCGGCGGCGGAGCCTCGATCTACCAGTTCGACTACGGCCAGCGGAAGCTCGGCGGCATCATGCTCTACACCGACATCAACCCCACTTGGCGCTATGGTCTCGAGGGCGAGGTTCGGTCGCTGCGCTATCACACTGACGAAGACGTCACGGAAACCACGTATCTCGCCGGCCCGCGAGTCACGATTCTCCCCGGACGGCTGCGGCCTTACGTGAAGTTTCTCGCTGGAGCAGGGAAGTACGAGCTGCCTTTTCATTTCGCGCAGGGAACGTTCTTTACCTACGCGCCTGGAGCCGGTGTGGACTACCACCTCACCAACATGATCGCAGTGCGTGTCATCGACTTCGAGTACCAGGTCACCACAAAGTTCCAAACCAGCCCGAACCAGCCTTACAGCCAGCTTGTGAACTATGGCGTGAGCGCCGGCATCAGCATTCAACTGACACCGATCACCCGCTTCCCAAAACTATTCGGCTATAAGAAGCGCGCCTACGGACGTGGTGGGCTGGACAACTAGTTCTGCTTGCCACCGTTGCTTCTCGAAGGCTCAGTCGACTCGAACCACATAAGGCAGTGTTGCGGGATCGGGTTCCCCGATCCACTCCGCAATCTCGTTGGCCTGCGTTTTGCTTCTCAGCGAAGGATCTATACGAACCCAGTAGCCGGTTGGCCCTTCAAACTCGACCACCTTCGCCGTGCGATAGCGACGCAGCAACTTCTCTTTCAGCTTCATCGCATCGCCCTGGCTTTTGAAGCCGCCAGTCTGCACGCACCACTTGCCGGCAGGATCGGTACTGGAGTGTGAAAACGCCTCAATCCTAACCTTCGCGATCCCCGCGCGATAGATGCCGACCGCCTTCGCTGCTCCCATAGAAAGGTCGAGCACGCGGCCGGGCGAAAACGGCCCACGGTCTGTAATGCGCACCAGCACCTGCTGGCCTGTTGCAAGGTTAGTGATACGAGCGGTGGAGCCCATCGGCAACGTGCGGTGTGCGGCCGTCATATCGTTCTGGTCGAACGTTGTGCCATCGGCTGCAGCGTGGTGGTGATACACCGTTCCGTACCAGCTCGCATTGCCTACTTCAGTGAAGACAGGTCTGCCGCTGGTGTCGTCGAAGAATCCGGGAGGAGCCTTGGCGACTTCCTTATGCAGATCGACCGAAGGCTCTGGCGCAGCGGGTGCGTGATGACTGTAGCCTGATCGCGAGTCGATCGCCGGCGGTGGAGGCTGATAAGCCACGGCCTTCTGATGATGACAGCCGCTTAATGACAGCATCGCCGTACAGGCAAGCGCGGCCATGCGGACGCAAAGTGCCTTGTCCTTCGTGCCTTCTGAGGAGGGGCGAATCGAGCCACGTTTTGGCATTTTTGGCATCTACTTTGATCATTCGTGCCCCTTCTGGCCGCGTCAACGAACTTTTCCTGAGCAGTCTATAGGTGGTAAACGCGCAACTTGTCGTATGCTTTGCAAATACTTGTAGATACAACCACCAAGCCGCTACAAGCGTCTTTTGTTAGGGAGCCCCCATATCGGCGGGGCAAAGCTGTGCTCTTGCACAAGCTATAGCCGGTAGGACGGATGGCTCAATTGACTTTCAATAATCATGTTTCACGCTTCTCGATTCTTTCTCTGCCAATGCTGGCAGCCGCTGCAATGCTGTTTTCCTTCCCGGCGAACGCTCAGTTTCACACTGCGGCGCCGCAGGTGTTGTTGAACAGTGACCTGCTTGCGACCACAAAGGCTGCGCCTTTGGACATAACCATCGTGCCGCAGCCAGCAAACACCCAGCCTTTCGCGAGTGCTGCCGAACCTTTAGAGATTGCGGATGCGAGTGCCACAAGCAGCTCCGTAGAGGCTTTGCCCGATGCTCCCAGCGCTATGCTCCGCGAGGAAGCGGCCGGGGACGATAAGTTCCAGAAAAAGGCAGCGAATAACGCCCACGAGTCCGCGCGTTACTCCAAGTACATTCCCTCTGGCTGGACGGCGCAGCCAATCACCGCGCATGACAAAGTAATCCTCGGCCTTCGGGATCTTTACTCCCCGTTGGACTTTCTTGCGATGTTTGCATCTGCGGGTTACGCACACGTAACCAATGGGGAACCGAACTACGGCACGGATCGCGGCGCTTTTGGCGAGCGTCTCGGGGCCGCAGCAATTCGCGAGACCAGCCAGGGTTTATTCACGGATACCGTCTTTGCCCCGCTGCTTCACCAGGATCCGCGCTACTACATCGAAGGCTCGCAATATGGCTTCATCCATCGTGTTTTGTACGCGGGTACCCGGCCTCTCATTACGCGCAACGACAGTGGCAGGAGTGCCATCAATGCCTCGATGCTGCTCGGTTATGCTGCCGCCAGTGGGTTGTCGTACACCTATTACCCGCAGATCAACAAGAACTTCCACGATACGGCGGCGACCTATGGCGGATCGCTGGGCGGCGCAGCCTTGGGGTTTTTAGTCAGTGAGTTCTCTGATGATTTACTGAAGTTTGTACATCTCAAAAGCAAGTAGGACATCTGGATAGCATGCAGTTGCAGAGGAAATTTCCCAGTAAGAAAAGGTGTTGAAGAACATGAACGCACGTCAAAATGTCAGGTCTCCACGGCGTGCCAGGCGACTCCCTAAATGGTTTCTGCCGCTGATTCCTGTAGTCATTGGTTTACCCGCATTGCAGGCCCAGGTTCTTCCTGACGCCCCAAGCGCTCTCATGGAAGCAGCACGTCAGACTGTGTCTGCTCCTGCTGCGCAGGCACCGCAGCCAGTGCAGTCCAAGCTGCCGGCGGATATTGCAGCTCCTGATGCGCATCCGGCAGAGATGCTATCCAGCCAGCCCCCCTGCGAGCGTGTTCGGGAGAGTGCAATCCCCGAGATACCTTGGCTCCTTCGGTCGACAACCCCAGAGTACCGTGCCGGTGCTCCATGCCGCAGCGAAAACCCACTCCAGCAGATCATCTCTGCCAGGGACTCCCCTCCGCTTACACCTGAGCTAAAAGGCTTCCTCGCCATCCGCAACGTCGCTGATCCCTTCAATCTTTTGACCATCGCCGCATACTCCGGCATCGTCGTTGCGGCGAACTCGCACTCCGCCTATGGGCCGGGATTTGGTGGTTGGGGCAAGCTCGCCGGCTACAGCGTTTTGGAAGATATGCAGACGGAGTTCTTCGGCACGTTCGCGATCCCGTCGATCGTGCATGAAGACCCTCGCTATCATCGGATGCCTGACGCAACCGTCAAGCGTCGTCTCCTGCACGCAATAGCTCACACCGTCATCTCGCAGCACGACGACGGAACGCCGATGATCAACTATGCGACGCTGCTTACCTATCCCATCAGCGCCGAACTCAGTAACCTCTATGTGCCGGGAATCGGTACGAACGCGTCCTCAACGGCGAAGCGCATCGTTGCCGGTTATGCCACGGACCCGATCGGCCCTTTGATCGCAGAGTTTCTTCCGGACATCGCCAAGCACATCCACATCCACGTTGTTCTCGTTCAGGAAATCCTGCAGAAGGTTGCGACGGGACAGGCCAACACCACTCCATAGTTCCGCAGGTCTTCGGTTCGTGACGGCCTCCGCGAAAATCTCATCGAACGTATCTTCGGAGATGTTTCCTTAAAGAGTTTGGCCCCTGACACTCTGGTTTTGATCAGAGTGTCAGGGGCCTTTTTCTTGATGCTCAGCTTCAGCCTAGAACGTCGTGCTGACCGTCAGGCGGAACGTCTTGCGTGGTTCCCGCAGGATGTAGTCCGCACCGTAGAACTGTTCAGCCTGGTTGTAGGTATAGCTGCCGGCGTTGGGTTGTGCGCCATTTGGCAACGCGTTGTTGAGCGGGAAGAAGCTCTTGAACTCCGCCGGGCTAACCGTCAACTGCTGCGGCAGATCCTTGTAGAGCCGCAGCGGGTTGTACGCGTAGTACAGACGGAACGGAGCGTTCACGATCGGCAGAATGACCTGTAGTTCAGCACCGTTGGACATGCGCGGAACAAAGTTCGTTCCCGGTACCGTACGGAGCCGCAAGGGGAAGTCCACCTGCGAGCCGCCCGTGCAGGCACCGTTGGTAAAGACCGGGCAGCCATAGCTCGGCCCATTGATGATCGACTGACCAAGTACGCTCTCACGCAGCTGCGAAGCTTGCGTGTTGCCAGTGAGTCCGAAGTCGGTAAAGAACGCGAACGTAACTTGGTTGACGATCGGGATGCGGTACTCCAGGTTGGTCGTCAACGAAGTATCGCCGCCGATGGAAGACAGGCGATAAACCGGCAGCGGGATCTGGATGTTGCCGAGAGCCGAGTTAGTCGTGTCACGCGGTACGAGCGAACCGTCCGGGTTCGTCAGGTTGAACATCACGCGCGTAGGAATGAACGTATACGGGGAGCTCGAACGGATGTCGAAGCCGCGGACATCGTTCTCGCCACCGCCATAGATACGGCTGAAAGGAGGAGCAACCTCGCCACCGAATCCGGCCACGTTGGTGAGCTGCACGCGATAGCCAAGGACGTTATGCCCTTCGCGATTCACCTTCAGACCCTTCATCGGGAAGAACTGGCGATAGCTGATGCTGGGGGCGTAGTACTTGGTATTGCCGCCCACACCGGCTAGCTGGAACGCGATGTTGAGGTCCTTGCCGGAGTGCGGTCCCTGGCCACGATCAAGCGTCGATATGCTGAAGCTCGGTGTCAGGATTGACGTGATGATGCCGTTGAGTTGATTCTGTCCGGCAATGCCCGAGCGGAACGCCAGGGTCTGGAAGACGTTGCGGGTGTTGTCGTTGAAGGTCGTAATACCCGACTTCGAAATCGAGTACGAAAGACCGATACGCGCCACGCCCGAACGCCGGAACAGCTTCCGCAGAGGCGTTCCCGTCGAGACGGTGAGTCCGGTCGACGATTGGTTGTAGTTGTTCAGCAGCGACTGCTGCGCGTTGGTCAGGTTGGCGCTCTGGCCGTTGCTGATCGCGTAGCTCTTCGCCGGGTTGAAGTCTGACTTGCGAGTGAACACCTGCACGCCCAGTGAAACGGGCTTGTTGCGCAGGTAAGGCTCGTTGAAGCCGAAGCTCAACACGCGCGAAAGATCGCCGATGTTGGCGTTCACGCTAAGCGTTTCGCCAAAGCCGAGGAAGTTGTTCGTCTCGTAGTTGAGGCCGATGAACGATCCTGACTGGCCGCTGACGCCGCCGTTCAGGCCGATCGAGTTCTTGCCCTTTTCACGCAGCTTCAGCAGCAGATCAACCGTACCCGCGTCGGTATTCTGACGCGTCTCGACGTCCTGATCAGACTTCAGTACTTCGAAGTAGTTCAGCTGGTTCAAGCGCAGCAGCGAGAGATCGACGAGCTGGCTGTTATAGACCTGGCCTTCTTCGATCATCATTTCGCGGCGGATTACCTTGTCGCGTGTGATGGTGTTGCCGGAGAACTCGATACGCGACACATAGAAGGGCTTGCCTTCGTCGATGTCGATATCGAGATACACGAGCTTCTTGGCTTCATCCACACGTGGCGTTGGTGTGCCGACCATGTTGATATAACCGCCCTGCCCGTAAGCCTTACGCAGCGCTTCCAAACCCTTGCTGAACAGGGTGGCGTTGAAGTACTCGCCATCCTTCTGGGCAAACTGTGCGCGCAAAGCCTTCGCATTTGTATAGGCCTTGTTCCCTGTAAAGGTAATGCCGCCCAAGCGGTAGCGCGTGCCTTCTTCAATAGGAATCAGGATGTCGACACGTTTGCCGGTGGAAGGACGAAGCGTCAGAGGGTTGATGCCGCCGGCGTTGCGTACATTGGTCTGCGGCTCGCCGGTCAGCGCCTTGAAGTAGCCCTTGTTGCGATACGCCTGGCGTACACGCTCCGCGTCTTCATCCAGCTTGCTGGCATCGAAGGTACGCGGCAGGATGTTCTCGAGGAAGATCGAGTGGGGAATGCCGATCGGCTTCAGGTTCACCATCGCCGCACGCAGGTCGCGTGAAGGAATCTGGGTATTGCCCTGGAACACGATCTTGCCCACCTTTACGGTGGGGCCTTCCTTGATGTTGAAGGTCAGCGCAACCGCAGCCGGAGGAATGTTCTTGATCTCGGTCTTGATGGTTGCGAACTGGTGGCCATGCTCGCCGAGCATCTCCTGCAGTACGACTTCCGCACGCTTGATGCGTGTGGGATCGTATTGGCTTTCGACCGTCAGGCCGACCTTTTCCTTCTTGAAGCGGTCAAGAACGTCGGAAACGGAAACAGCGTTCAGTCCCTTGTAGTTGATCTCGCGGATGGTCGGCTTTTCACGGACGTACACGATCAACTGGATGCAGCTAGTTTCGTCGACACGCTCAATGCGAACATCGTCGAAGTAGCCCGTATTCCAGAGCGAGTTGAAGTCGCGCTCTACAACGGCCGGATCAAAAGGATCGCCGGGGCGCGAGAAAAGCCGCGCAACGATGGATTCCTTCGGTATACGGCGGTTGCCGATCACCTGGGTCGGACAAAGTATCTGCGGTCCTGAGGGTGCCGCGGTGAACTGCGGCTGGGCCTGCACCTGCGCTGACGCAGCAGGGCCGAGCATAGGGGGGAGCGCCGTCATAGCCATCACCGCCAGTACTGCTACTGGAAGATGAATTCGGCCAATCTCGAGGCGACGAATGCGGATGCGGCTCGAGCGCGTGCGCACAGGCTGGGTCGTACTGTTCAGGGAGCTTGCGCTCACTCGCGTTCCGGTAAAAATAACCACACCCTCACTGCTCTTTTGAATCTGAACCCTGCGTTTTCCGAAGGGAACCTTGATTATAGGGGACGCGCCCACCGCTGGGCGAACGGTCCGCAGCCGATTTGATACTTGGACCCGCCGGATGTTGTACAGCCGGGTTCCCCGGGCTCAGCGTTTGCTGTAGGGAGCGGTCAGTTGATTCAGGTCTGCCGCCCTCAAAAACTCTCCCAGGCTGGCGGCTAATATCGGCTCCTCAGTCGCTGCGGGGGCCGTAGTATCCAGCGTTTCTACCTTCAGCAGCACAGGAACCGGCCGCGTCGTGTCGGCCTGTAGCGGCAATCCCCGGTGCGGGTTGGAGTACACCAGCGTCACATGCTGCGAGGTCTGCGAAAACTGCCTGCAGGCGCCCCCGTCGCATACGGTCGAGGCCTCCAGCCACTGGGTTGCGCCGTTGTTGTAGGTCGCCGCCGTCAAATCAACCGTTCCGCCAGGCGAATTTGCCACAATCTGACCGTGCCAGGTGGGGTCTTCGCCGCGCGAAAGATGGCAGACCTCCGCGTCATGTATCCCGAATACCGGCGCAATTCCCAGCGCAACGTGCGCGCCTCCGCCATTTGGCGCATAGTCGCCCCACGTGTAGACGATCGTCCCCCCGAACAGCGTGTCGTTCCAGGTGCGCACCAGCGTAAACGCACCAATGTGCTGGAGCATTGGGGTCAGCATCGTTTTGTTTGCCATTGTTTTGGCCTCGGCTGCGCGGGTATGCAGGGCGTCGAAACCAAAGATCGCGGAAAGTAGAAGAACTGCCGCTACTTTTGCGAGATACGGTACGGCGGGCGTCGCTGGGCCAGGTATTTCTGGCGTGTTCTGGGGTAATCCCGTGCTTTCCACAAGATCGCGTCGCAGCTTGTTGGCGACCGTGAAGAAGATCGCCAGCGCGCAAACAAAGAGGCAGCCGCCGATGATGTAATCGGCCCCTGTAGCTCGAACCTGCAGCCACGGATAGGGCAGAGCAATCTTGTAATAGACCACCAGCAGGCACAGCCGCAGAAAGTTGAACAAATAGCCCAGCAGTATGGCTCCGGCAACCACGGGCGCATAGATAAACCAGCGAAACCGATAAATGTACCCAACCACGATCGCAGCCATCCCCAGCGTGATGGCTCCACGGATGCCGTTGCAGCCCGGCGCAATGAACATCCCAAAGTTCGGTGTAAACATCAACCGCAGTTTGTCCTGCGTAAGCTGCTGGCCGAGCGCGTGCGCAAACGCCCGGGCTACCGTCGCCGAGGCATGTTGGAGAGGCAAATCCACGGCCCGGCTGAACGTTTGTGGCACCGGAATAACCGCCCACATAAAAAGCACGGGAAACCATGTCGCCCGCAAAAGACCTCTGCCGCCGAACAGCAACACCATTCCGGCCGCATAAACCACCGCAATCAGTGGCAAAGGCGGCAGTTGCAACAGCCAGTCTTTATTGACGGTGACGATCAGTAGGGTGCGGTCGCGAAAAAACATCAATACGGCGGAAGCTGCGAGTATGGCAAATCCCCACCAGGAGCCGTCCGTTTTCCAGCCAATCTGCCGCCATGCGCGCAGAATCAGCGCAAAGCTGACGAAGGGCACAATCAGGCCCATCGACTTCAAATCGTCGCTTTGCCAGATTCTCAGAAGGCTCGTTACTGAGCCATAAACGGTAAAAAGACCCGCCGCCGCACAGATGCAGGCAAGTGCAACCGCGACGCGGGGATCCATTTTTCTTTTCAATAAGCTAGACACGCGTTGCCCCAGCAGCGGATTCGCGTAAAAGTACCTGCGATCCGCTTCTAGTCTTTACTTTTTCGTCTGACGCCGCGCACGAAGGCGGGTCTTTACCGACGAGATGGCAAATGCCCCAGCAGCAAGCCCGGAGAGGATTAGCGTCGGATTTTCAGGCGAATCGGTGCAACCGCCAAATCCACCTTGTGCGTGGGCCGGAAGAGCTGCTGCCAAAATGAGCGCGAGTGAGCAGAAAAGGAGTGTTTTTTTCATACGGGGTAATGTGCCCTTAATTTTCTCGAAATGCATTGCAATTTCTCAGTGGTGGAAACCAAGGCAAAGACTTAAGTCACTCAGCAATAAGCCCTACCTTGAAAGGCTCCATAAGATGGGACAAAACAAGCAATTGAATATTGCTTTTATGGTAATGACCCAAATGGGTGACGTCAACCTTGAAGAGTAATAGCCCCAATGGGTGATATCACCCGTGAAATTGTTTTAGAGAGCGGTGCCTGCGTTGTATCCGATTCCTGCAATTTGTGGACTGCCGCAGCAAACTCGCGCGGTAGCAGGGTCGTCTGTAAAATCAAGCGTTGTACCCGCAGCAGCAGGGGTACCGGAGGACAGAACACAATGGCATCGGCAATGGCAAGCATGGAAGCCCTGACGGGCGTATACGACGGTCTTAAATCCCGTATGAACAAAACCGTGGAGGACTTCCGCGCCAACCTGTTGAGCGTTCGCACGGGCCGCGCCTCTGTCCACATGCTGGATAACATCAAGGTGGACTACTACGGCACGGATACGCAGATTTCTCAGATCGCCCAGGTCACCACGCCGGAAGCCAACCTGATTGTTGTGCAGCCGTGGGAGATTTCCCTCGTGGGCGCGATTGAGAAGGCGATTCGCACCAGCAGCCAGGGCTTCAATCCTATGCACGACGGCAAGATCATCCGCGTTCCCATTCCGCCGATGACGGAAGACCGCCGCAAAGAGGCCGTCAAGCAGCTTGCGGGAGTGCTGGAAGACCACAAGACCTCGATCCGCAACATTCGCCGCGATGGCAATGAGTCGGTGAAGAAGGCTGGCAAGGACAAGCTCATCTCTGCGGACGACGAAAAACGCGCCAACGAAGAGATTCAGCAGCTTACCGACACGGAGATCAAACGCGTCGAAGACCTCTTCAAGGCCAAAGAAAAAGAAGTGCTGACGCTCTGATTTTTACCCTGGGTGCCGGGGGTTAGCGGGTCGCTTGCGCCAACAGGGCGTCGGCGACCAGGGCTGACTCCCGTGCCGCTTGCAGGTCGTGGACGCGCAGGATGTGCGAGCCGCTCAGGACCGCAGCGACGTTCGCGGCGATGGTTGCCGTTAGGCGGGCTTCGGGTACGGGCAGGGTTTTGCGCTGCAGTACGCGGACAGCCTGGCCGAGAAAGCCCTTCCGGGAGATCCCGCTCAGCAGCGGGTGACCAAGGCTGTTCAGCTTCTCCAATCCAGCCAGAAGCACGAAGTTCTCGTATCCCAGCTTGCCAAAGCCGAAGCCGGGGTCGATGACGATGCTTGCCGTGGCGACGCCGGCAGCCTGGGCAAACGCCAGTTGCTCGCGCAGTCCGGTGAGTACCAGCGGCAGCACTTCGGCGGGAGCCAGCGAGGGCTGGTCGCGCCAGTCCTGCGACTTGCCCCGGGTGTGCATCAGGACCAGGCCGCAACGGGTGGATTCGACGGCTTCCGCCATAGCCTCGTCCCACAGCAAGCCGGAGACGTCGTTGATGATCTCGGCACCGGCCAGCGCGGCTGCCCGTGCGGTCTGTGCGTGGTAGGTGTCGACCGAGACGATGGCCTCAGGCCGCTCGCGCAGCAACCCCTCCAGCACAGGCAGCAGCCTGTCCTGCTCTTGCAGAGAGGTGATGGGTTCAGCACCGGGCCGCGTGGACTCCGCTCCCAGGTCGACGATGTCTGTACCACTGTCGAAGGCGGCAACGGCGGCTTTGATGCCTGCGGCTACGCCGGTTTCAGCGTGGCCGTCGCCGGAGAAGCTGTCGGGAGTGAGGTTGACGATTGCCATGATGCGCGTTCGCTCTCCAAGCTCCAACGTGCGCGTGCGGAGCTGCCAGAGAAAGCGTGTGCGTTTGGCGAAGGGCATCTGCCGATTGTAGTGATTGGAGAGAGTTGCCATAACAGTCCGGGATTGCGGCAATTGAGGCTATTGCATCGGCTGCATGGTGTGATTGTGGAAGCCGGGTCTGTTGTTTTTTGAGCAAGTGGGGAGGGCTACCCCCCCCCGTACAAAAATCAGGCAAAATATTCAAAATAAAAGGGTTAGGTTTGGATCTCGTGGTACTTAAAGGGGTACATAACGCGTTGTTTTGAGCTTCACAAAAATTGCCCGGCGGGTGGCCGGGCAACTGTCTTGCTCTGGATTTGATTGTATAAGGCGTGTCAAGCACAGGGTGGGGCATCAGAATATCGAGCGGGGCAATGCCTTATTTGGAGCGGCCACTGGGCGATACACTTACGGCCATGACCGCCTCTCGCAGCTTTGTGCTGGTTTCTACCCTGATTGCCTGTGCTGTGTCGGCGCAGAGTGTACCGCCGCCTCCTGCTCTAGTAGCGCATGTCGCGTTTCCGACGGGGGCGAGCTCTCCGCTGGGCGAGCAGATCGCGAACCTGCTTGCGGACCCGGCTGTGTCGCGAGCGCATTGGGGCATCGCGGTGACTGCGTTGGATGGCACGCCGATCTATGGGCTGGATGAAGGCAAGCTGTTTCGGCCTGCTTCGACGAACAAGCTTTTCACCACCGCGACCGCGATGGCGTTGCTGGGGCCGAACTCTACGGTGAAAACGACGGTTTCTTTTCAGCCTCCGGCGGCTAATGGAACGGTGACGGGCGACGTTACGCTGGTTGGCTCCGGCGATGCGAATCTTTCTGGACGGACGATTCCTTTTGTCAGGCCGGGCACTGTGGCTGCAGGGCAGCCGCCGGCTGATCCTCTGCGGTATATCGACGAGCTTGCGGCAGGTGTGGCCAAGGCAGGTGTCCGGCACGTTACGGGTGATGTTGTGGCGAGCGACTGGCCGTGGGAGCCGTATCCGCAGGGGTGGGGAACGGACGATCTGCTCTGGGGCTATGGTGCACCTGTTTCGAATCTGGCGATTGATGACAACGAAGTGCTGCTCACGGTAACGCCGGGAGCGCTGCATGAACCTGCGACCGTGACGCTTACACCGGATATTGGGTATTACCGTATTCAGTCCACAGTGAAGACGACGGAAGGCGGGTCGCCCGGTGGTGTGGTGCCGCATCGTGATGCGGGCGAGAAGATCCTGCATGTGGATGGACTTGTTCCGGTGGGTCATCCGTATGTGACGGAGATTGCCGTTGATGATCCTCCAGCGTACGCGGCCTTTGCGTTGCGGAAAAAGCTCGAAGAGCACGGCATTACGGTGGATGGAACGGTTCGTGCCAGACATGAGTTTGCGGGCGATCCCGACAATTTTCTGCAGGAGTCGAAGACGCCGCTTCCGGTGGGGCTTACGCGGCTGCCTACGATCGTTGACTATCTGCATGGTTCCAGGCCGGTCGTTGTCACCCATGTTTCGCCCACGCTGGCAGAGGACGTGATGGTGACGCTGAAGGTGTCGCAGAACCTTCATGCGGAGATGATGCTGCGACGGTTGGGTCATGCGTTTGGTGCGGATACGGGCGAGCAATACAGCACGTTTGCCCAAGGGGCGCGTGTGGTGCGTCAGTGGCTGATGGATGCCGGGATTGATGGCGATGATTTCACTTTTTACGACGGATCAGGGTTGAGCGCGAAGGATGTCGTGACGCCGCGGGCGCAGGTGCAACTGCTGGCGTATGCGACGAAGCAGACGTGGTTCCCGCTGTGGAAGGCGGCTTTGCCGGTGGGTGGAATCGACGGCACGCTGGGGTCGCGGTTCAAGGATTCGTCGCTGAAGGGGCATTTGTTCGCCAAGACAGGGACGCTGGGCGAGTCGCGTGCGCTGGCGGGCTACGTCGATTGCGCGAGCGGGCGGCAGGTGATTTTTTCCATCATGGTGGATGATCATGCGCCGGGAAACCCTGCGGACCATGGGGTGATGGACAAGATTGTGGCGGCGATTGCTGCGGCGAACTGAGGAGAGCAGTTAACAGCAAACAGTTAACAGCTAGAGCAAAGGCAAGAGCAGAAGCTGGCCGTGGCTGGTTTAGGTTTGGAGTTCCCCACTCATGCGCGATGAAGCCACGCATGAATGGGCCACCCGGGTGTGGGTGGTGGCATGAGCGAAGAACGGGAGGAAGCGGGTCCTTCGACTGCGCCTCTTGCAAAAAGCGCAAGAGACTTCGCTCAGGATGACAATTCTGAGCGAGGGCCGACAGTTTGAGTGGGGTATCAGATCGTGAGTCGCGTTACCGAGGGGTGTGTTTCTTGATGTACTCGCGGAGTTCGAGGTTGATGTCCAGGGCCTTGGTGACGCCGGAGTCGAGCATGCGGAGCCAGTCGGATGCGGGTTCTTTGAGCTCGGCCATGCTGAGCAGGTAGCTCGTTTGCACGATGATCTCGAGCGAGTTGGAGAGATCGTGGGCCAGACGCCGGATTTCGAGAGCAAGTTCTTCAGGGATCTGCTGGGACGGCGTGGACATCTGGCTCCTTGGTAGGCCCGTTTTGGGAGGGCACACTGATTTTCACACGATGGAACGGCTGTCTGCACGTTCGACGGGGACTCCGCGTAAAAGGATTCGCGCTGTGTCTCAGAAAGTGGTCGCATTGACAGCCTTGTCCAGCTCTGGGAAACTAAGAGTTCACGCAGTTGACGCGAAAGCGCCCGGCAGTCGTGAGCCGAAATGGCGGAATTGGCAGACGCGCGTGGTTCAGGTCCACGTTCTCGCAAGGGAGTGGAGGTTCGAGTCCTCTTTTCGGCACCAAAATTTAGTTCCTGAGCGAAGGGCGGGGTTTATCCCCGCCCTTTGTTGCGCCTGGATGGCTTCTCTAAATCCGAGGCGATGTCGTGGCCGAAAGCCCGGAGCTGTATTGCTTGTAGGTGGGTATGGCAGGTCCTACGGCTGCGCGTCTTGCCAAAAGCCGCAAGATGCTTCGCTCAGGATGACAGTTTTTGGGGGATTCAAGGTCCAGGCTGATACAGCCGTTTATGCCTTGTTTTGGGCTTTACTCGCACCGCATGACCCAAATGGGGGATGCGACATTCTTCTTTCGTTCGGGGCTGAAAGACTAATGCGGCATGTTGTGGAACGGGACATTAGAGGAATCTAACTAGACAACTCAACAGGGCCTAAACCCTTTACTGAAATCGACATAGATCGACTGGAGACAATAATGCATAGCGCACTGGTTGCCGGAACTTTTCTCTTTATGATTCTCTCTCCTTGCCTCGTGGCTATGCGCTCTGGCGCGGCCGGCGACAAGGATCTGGACTAATCGATTTCAAGCGCTTTATGGGGAAAGCCGGTTCGAGTCCGGCGCGGGACAGACGACCTTACGGTCGTCTTTTTTGTGCCCGCTTTTTCGGGGAGTATCGAACGATCGCAAAACCCGGCGGCGGGGTCTGCACCCTTTTGTGTCGGGCTTACAGCCCTTTTGTGGTGTGGGGTTGCGTACCCAGCCCGTTGGGCTGGGCTGTGATGTGGCCGCGCCTTTGGCGCTCAACAAAACTATGCCAAAGCTGCACTATGCCAAAACTACAAGCTATTTTGCGACTTATCAGACTTTTATAGGCCGATACCGCCTGGCAATGTGGAACGTGGGGAGTCCGCTACTCGTAGATGGCGGCTTCGAAGCGTTTGATGGCTTCTTCGTCCCAGGCGTGGGAGTTTTTGCGCCAGGTCTGGCCGCTTTCTTCGAGGAAATTGGGGAAGTTGGAGCGGCAGAAGCTTTGCTTGCTGGCGAAGTCGGCGAAGCCCTGGGGGGTGCCGTCTAGGTAGAGGACGGCCTGCTGGCCGTTGCGCGACCACTGCACGCTGGCGAGGCGTTCGCGGGTGTTGTCGTCGAGCGCGGCACCGTTGTAGATCAGCATGGAGTCGAGGATGCTGTGCTCCTGGGTCTCCTGCGAGCGGTCGCACGCGTAAAAATAGCCTGCCGGGCCTTCATCTTCAAAAACGACCGTCCAGGGAACGGCGGGAGAGTTTGAGGAGAGAAAGGCACGGCCGGGGGTGAAGGTAAGCGAGTCCATAAAGACAGGGTATAGGGAATAGGGAGCAGGGAGTAGGGGTGCGCTGCGGGATGCCGGGGTTAGCGTTGGTACTGGTCGTCGGTGACGTGCTCCATCCAGTCGACGGCCTTGCCGTCTAACCGCTCCTGGATGGCGATGTGGGTCATGGCTGTTGTGGGCGCGGCTCCGTGCCAGTGTTTTTCTCCCGGTGAAAACCAGACGATGTCTCCGGGGTGGATTTCTTCGATCGTGCCGCCTTCGCGCTGGACCCAACCGCAGCCTGCGGTGACGATCAGGGTCTGTCCGAGGGGATGCGTGTGCCAGGCGGTGCGTGCTCCGGGCTCAAAGGTGACGCTGGCTCCGGCCACGAATGCGGGGTCAGGTGCCTGAAAAAGCGGGTCGATGCGGACGGTGCCGGTAAACCAGTCTGCGGGACCTTTGCCGGAGGGTTGCGAGCCGATGCGTTTGATTTCCATGGCCCCCATTCTAATGGGTTGGCGATTGGCTGCTGCCCGATAACGCGCTGCCTGTAAACTCACTGTTGACGATGCGATTGAAGGGTTTTTACATCGGGCGGGCGCAACGGGTCGCCGCTCTGCTACTGCTGGTGCTGTTTGGCGAGTGTCTGTGGGCGATTGCGCATCGGCCGCTGGATGCTGACGACTATCGCTACGCTCGCTGCGGACGCGAGATGTGGGAGCGTCCGTCGCCGCTGGCGGGCTACTTTACGACGTGCGGCAACCTGAACGGCGATGGCACGTTTGCGTATCGGCTGGCGGGGCTGCCGCTTACGGTGCAGCGGCTGGCGCTGTTGAGCGTCGACCACTTTCGCAAGCCGGAGAACCGGCTGTATGAGGGCGGCGCTCTGAACGGGACGACGTGGGAAGCTCGCCACGAACTGAACTGGGTGAAGTATCTTTTGCGCGTACCGTTCGCTCTGTTTGCCGTGTGGCTTGGTGGAGGCCTGTGGTGGGTTTCGAAGAAACTTTTTGGGCCTGAGGGCGGTGCGCTGGCGCTGACGCTGTATGTTTTTTGCCCGGCGGTGATTCACTATGCCACCACGCCGAACAATGAAGTGCTGGCGATGTGGGGGCTGTACGGCATGGTGTACACGGCGATGGGTGTGGCCCATGCGCTGCAGGGGCCGCGATCGAAGTGGCGTCCGCGGATTATTCTGCTGACGGTTTCGCTGGGGCTTACGGCGGTGGCGCATCTGCTGGCTGGGATGATTGGGCTGGTTGCGGGTACGCTGTTCTTCTTCTACCTGGCGGAGCGGCGGCGGGCGTATGTTTCGCAGATCATGATTTTTGCGTCGTTTGGGGCGATGGCGATTGTGTTCGCGTTCTTCGGCTTCCGGCTGGCGCCGTTTACGTATGTCTTCAGCGGAGGCAGCGGCAGGTTCTGGTTTTCTCTGGCATCTTTGAGCCGGTTTGTGACGACTCCTGCTAATGCGGGAATCATCGTGGCCGCTCTGGTGGCGTTGATCGTTTACGCGACGACCAAGCGCAGTCGCTACTTTGGCAACACTGCGCCGCTGCTGATGGTGATCGCGCTGTTTCTGGTTTATACGACGCAGGTGATTACGGCGCCGTGGTTCTGGGCGCTGCCGTTTCTGTTTACGTTTATCGGCGGGGTTTTTGCGGATGCGCTGGAGAGCCGGCAGAGGAAGGTGTTTCTGCTGCTTTCAGGCAGCGTGGTGGTGACGCAGGCGGCGTTGTGCTGGATGTCGCTGGCTGGGTTCCTCAGCTAAAAGAAATTTTGCGCGGGTCGTGCATCCAAGGGTGCTGGTGTTCTACTCTCAGCACACAGATTCCTTGAGGCCCCTTTGCTTATGATGTCCCGGCTACTCCGCAATCCCGCTGTTCGTGTCGGCCTGTCTCTTTCCGTTCTTGCACTCGCGCTCGTTCCTATGGCTGGTTGCAGGGGCGGGGTGAAGGCGTTGATTGCCAAGTTTCATCACCGCAAGTCGAAGTCCAAGCCGAATACAACGGACTATGCGGATAACGTGGCGCAAGTGGTGAGTTCGCCTCGGCTGGCGCTGCTGAAGTGGTCGGACTACTCGGACTATCAGGCGCAGGTGCAGCAGTTTTATGACGACCGCAACTACGAGCTGGCGTGGGTGCGTGATGGCAAACCCACTGACACGACTGCGGCGTTGATTGCACTGTTTGCCGATGCCGCGAAGAAAGGTTTGAAGCCGGAGGATTACGATTCGTCGCGCTGGCCGCAGCGGCTGCAGCGGATCGAGAAGATTCGTACGACGCACGATACGTCGGACAACTCGCAGGATGTGGTCGCGCAGTTCGATGCGGCGATGACGATCTCGGCGATGCGGTATGTTTCCGATCTGCACCTGGGGCGCGTGAATCCGCAGTCGCTGAACTTCGATATCGATGTGCCGGCGAAGCGAGCGGCGTTTGATCTGACTACGTTTTTAAGCGATCAACTGGTGGATGCGGATGATGTGCCTGCGACGATTGCGACGGTCGAGCCGCAGAATGCGATGTATGCGGCGACCGAGAAAGCGCTGGGGCAGTATGTGATGCTCGCGCAGGAGCAGGGCGGTACGCCGCCACAGCCGCTGCCGCCTATTGTGGGGAAGATGGTTGCGGTTGGTGGATCGTATGCGGCGTTGCAGCCTTTGTTGGAGAGGCTGCAGCTTGAGGGTGATTCGTCGACGACGGTGGTGCCGCAGTTTTATGACACCGGGCTTGCGGCTTCGGTGAAGCATTACCAGGAGCGCCACGGGCTTACGGCGGATGGCAAGCTGACGCAGGCGACGATCGATTCGATGAACGTGCCGATGAGTGTCCGCGTGCAGGAGTTGAGCGACTCGCTGGAGCGCTGGCGCTGGATGCCGGATAACTTCATCAACCCTCGGGTGCTGGTGAATCTGCCGGAGTTTATTGTGCGGACGTATGAGCCGGACCACTCGCTCGCGTTCAAGATGAAGGTGGTCGACGGAGAGGCTGAGGGGAATCACGACACGCCGATGTTTGTGCGCAGTATGCGGTATGTGGTGTTTCGGCCGTACTGGAATTTGCCCGGATCGATTGTGAAGAAGGAGATGATGGGCCACCTGAACAAGAGTGGCGTTGGATATCTCGCGGACCATGGCTATGAGGCTTACAAGAACGATGGCACGGTGGTGACGAACTTTACCGTGGATGATATTGCGCATCAGCGTTACAGCGTGCGGCAGAAGCCGGGGCCGAAGAACTCGCTGGGGTTGGTGAAGTTTTTGTTTCCCAACGAGTACGACGTGTACATGCACTCCACGCCGGAGTTGAACTTGTTCAACCTGACGCGACGGGATCGCTCGCATGGGTGTGTGCGACTCGAACACGCAGACCAGATGGCGGTGTGGGTGTTGCAGGGTGAGAGCGGCGACTGGGATGCGGATAAGGTGTCGCAGGCGATGAATGGCACCAATGACAATAGAACCGTCGCTCTGAAGACGACGCTGCCGGTGGTGCTGACGTACCTGACCGCGAATGCGGATGAGGATGGTACGGTGCACTTCTTCAATGACATCTACGGCTATGACAAGGAGCTGGAAGCCGCGCTGGACAAGGGGATGCCGTATAGCAAGGCGACAGTGAAGATCAATCCGAAGCTTACTCCGGGAGAGACGGAGTAGAGTGTGCGCGGGCTTCGGCGCGCTGTTGTTTCATCAGGTCTTCGAGTCGCTGGCCGCGCTTCTGCGTGAAGTTGCGGCCGGTGACGTGGAGGTCGTCGATGCGGTCCATGCGGAAGGTGCGAAAGTCGTCGCGGGTTTCGCACCACGCGGAGAGCGTCCAAACGCCGGACCAGAAGGCAAGCGCGAGTGGGCGAGCGATACGCTGCTCGGTGCGCGAGGTGTCTTCGCCGAGGCGGGTGTAACCGAACTCAATGACGGTGCAGCTTAGGCATGCGGCGTGGAGATCGTCGAGCATGCGGCGATGAGCGGCCTTCATCTGATAGCCGCCTGGAGCGTAGAGCGCAATCTTGTCGAGCCGTGCGGCAAGCTCCGGTGGAAGCACGGCTTCGATGCGGGCGAGTGCGGAGTTGGCGGCGATGACCGATTGCGCGCCTCCCCATGCCTGCACGAGGCGGGCGCCCAATACCAACGCGGTGATTTCTTCAGGCGTGAACATGAGCGGAGGGAGATCGAACTCGCGGCGTAGCGTGTAGCCAACGCCGGCTTCGCCTTCGATAGGCTGGCCGGCGAGTTGAAGGTCGCGGACATCGCGATAGATCGTTCGCTCGGAAACCTGGAGGCGCTCGGCAAGTGCGTGAGCGGTCTTCAGGCGTCCGGAGCGAAGCAGCTGCACGATGCGAAAGAGGCGGTCGGCACGTCTCATGCGGTGTTCCGGCTACCGGCTGTGCAGGCCGATGTGATTGCCTTCAGAGTCGAGCAGGCAAGCGTAGAAGCCGT
>Ga0302305_1000513_pt1 | contig 23308 bp, 21 predicted proteins | sample III_Palsa_E2_3_FD_198764 | JGI IMG/M metagenome (GOLD analysis project Ga0302305, IMG submission 198764) | Peat permafrost microbial communities from Stordalen Mire near Abisko, Sweden - III_Palsa_E2_3 | ecosystem: Environmental > Terrestrial > Soil > Palsa > Peat permafrost | place: Sweden... | reverse complement strand
TGACAAGGTGAATGCGCTGGGGATTGGGGCGCAGGGTTTGGGTGGGTTGACTACCGTTTTGGATGTGAAGATTTATGACTGGCCGACCCATGCGGCGAATCTGCCGGTGGCGATGATTCCGAACTGCGCGGCGACGCGTCATGCGCACTTTGTGTTGGATGGGTCGGGTGCGGTGATGCTCAATCCGCCGTCGCTGGAGAGCTGGCCGAAGCTGACGTATGACGTGCATGGAGCGAAGCGGGTGAACCTCGATACCGTGACCCACGCGGAGGTGAAGACGTGGAAGCCGGGTGAGGTGTTGCTGCTGAACGGCAAGCTGTTGACCGGGCGTGATGCGGCGCATAAGCGGATGACGGATATGCTCAATCGCGGCGAGAAGCTGCCGGTGGACTTCAAGGACCGTTTTATCTACTACGTGGGGCCGGTGGAAGCGGTGCGCGACGAAGCTGTTGGGCCGGCGGGACCGACTACGGCTACCCGGATGGATAAGTTCACGCGGCAGATGCTGGAGCAGACGGGCTTACTTGGTATGGTGGGGAAAGCTGAGCGCGGGGTCGCGGCCATTGATGCGATTCGCGATAACGAAGCTGTGTACCTGATGGCTGTGGGTGGAGCGGCTTACCTGGTGTCGAAGGCGATCAAGCACTCGAAGCTGATAGCGTTTGGCGATCTTGGCATGGAAGCGATTTATGAGTTCGATGTGGTGGATATGCCGGTGACGGTGGCGGTGGATGCGAAGGGAACGAGCGTTCACATTACCGGGCCGGAGGAGTGGAAAGAACGCATTGCGCACAGCATGGAAGTGGGCGGAGTGGCGATTTTAGGGCAGTAATTCCGGGGTACGGGTTGCCCCAAATTCCTATTTATTTCGGACACCTTATCGGATGCGCTGGGCATCCGACCCAATGGTAGCGCCTGTAAACACTGTCAGGTGCGCTTGCCGTTAGACGGCGGAAGAATAGAAATTGAGGGAATTCGACAATGTACGAGACCTACGGACTTTGGAAGAAGTTTTCTGCCGGGTTGCCGGTTGCGGCGATGATGGCGACTTTTTGTGTTGGAGCTTCGGCACAGGTGCCGAATCCTACTACCGTCGCTCCTGGAGCGCGCTCCGCAACAGTCATCGCAGAAGGCAAAGACGGAATTTACGTCTACCACGTGAAGGTGGTGGATCGCAGTTTGGACGCGGTGAACTATCTGAACCGCAGCGGATCGACCAAGATTGGATTTCAAGGAACAAACCTGCTGCCCCAGGCGAGCGGCGAAGCCAAGGTCAATGCCGTTACCGGCAAGACCGAGATTTCGGTAAAGTTCAGCGGGCTTAAGCAAGCCAACAGCTTTGGGCAGGAGTATCTGACCTATGTGCTTTGGGCAATCTCGGCCAATGGACGTCCGCAGAATCTTGGGGAGTTGGAGCTGGCCGGCGACAAGGCGAGCCTGAATGTGACCACCTTCTACCAGACGTTTGGTTTGATCGTGACAGCGGAGCCGTACTTCGCGGTCTCGCAGCCGAGCGATGTGGTGGTGTTGCAGAACGTGTTTACGGACAAAACGCAGGGCGTTCAGCAGCAGGTGAACGTCCACTACTCGCTGCTGCCGAAGGGTCTGTACGCCCCGACAGAAGGGCAGAACGCGATTACGCACCCGATCACGAACCGCATGGAAATACCGCTGGCATTGTTTGAGGCGTGGAACGCGGAGCGCATTGCGAAGTCAGTGGGTGCGGAGAAGTACGAGCCCGCGATCATGGAGAAGGCTGAGACGGAGCTGACCAATGCCAACGACATGCAAAACAACAAGCATCGCGATGTGAAGATGCTGTTTACGTATGCGCGCAGTGCGACGCAGAACTTTGAAGATGCTCGCATCGCAACGCTGCATAAGCAGGCCGATGAACGCGCGGCGCAGCAGGTAGCCGATAAGAACCAGGCCGAAGCGGACGCCGCGGCGTCTGCACAGCAGGCGGCGCAGGCACAGCAGCAGGCGCAAGAGTCAGCAGCTGCGAAAGCACAAGCGGATGCGGAACGCGAGAGAGCTGAAGCCGCGAAGGCCGCCGCACAAGCGGAGGCAAACGAGGCCAACCAGCGTGCAGCGGACAGCGCGCAGAGCGTACAGGCCCTGCGCGAGAAGATTCGCGCGCAGTTGAATGCCGTGTTGCAAACGACTGAGACGGCACGAGGCTTGATCGTAAACATGAACGATCTACTTTTCGATACAGGCAAGTTCACCCTGAAGACGAATGCGCAGGTTAGCCTGGCGAAGATTGCAACGATCATCCAGTTCTATCCCAGCCTGCACATCAATGTGGAAGGGTATACCGATTCGGTAGGAACACCAGCGTACAACCAGACGCTGAGCGAAAACCGCGCCGATACCGTGATGAACTTCCTGGTGCAGAACGGCGTGCCGCAGGCCAATGTAGCGGCCCACGGTTATGGCGAGACGAACTTTGTGGGGCCGAACAACACAGCCGCAGGACGCGCACAGAACCGGCGCGTGGACCTGGTGGTTTATGGCACGGCCATCGGTGTTGAGGAGAGCCATCCAGACCAGGCTGCTCCCCAGCAATAACTTCAACGCACCCGTTCGGGAAAAGGCCGCGGCTAACGTCGCGGCCTTTTCTTTTTTGAGAAAATGGAAGCAGTACGAACAGGAGGCATGGTGGGCATTTCGTTGAAGGACAAGGTGGTTTTTGTAACGGGCGCGAGTTCTGGTATTGGCGCGGCGACGGCGTTGGAGTTTGCGAAGCTGGGTGCGCGGGTACTACTGTGTGCTCGTCGGCTGGAGAAGCTCCAAGCGTCGGAAGCTGGGCTGATGAAGGCTGGAGCTGCGGCGGTTTTCAGCTTTGCGCTGGATGTGCGGGATCGTGAAGAAGTAGAGGCGACCATTACGACCCTGCCAGAGGCGTGGGGAACGATTGACGTGCTGGTGAACAATGCCGGGCTGAGCCGCGGGCTGACGAAGCTCTATGAGGACGACATTCAGGATTGGGAAGAGATGATCGACACCAATGTGAAAGGGCTGCTGTATGTGACGCGTGCGGTGGTGCCGGGCATGGTGAAACGGAACAGCGGGCATGTGATCAACCTGGGGTCGATTGCAGGGCATATGGCGTATCCGAACGGCGGCGTGTACTGCGCGACCAAGGCGGCGGAACGGTTTGTGAGCGATGGGCTGCGGATCGATCTGAATGGGACGAACGTGCGGGTGACTTCGGTCGATCCAGGGATGGTGGAGACGGACTTCAGCAGCGTGCGGTTTCGCGGCAATGCAGAACGGGCCGCGAAGACGTATGCGAACGTCGATCCGCTACAGGCGGAAGATGTTGCGGATGCGATTGTGTGGGCGGCGACGCGGCCAGCGCATGTAGGGATACAGACGATCGTGATGACGCCGGTGGCACAGGCGAATCCGTTTGTGTTGACGCGGAAGAGTTAGGGGTAAATGGAAACCCGGGTCCGAAAATTCGGACCCGGGGCACCCGGATTCTTGCCGATACCGGATTTTTGTCGAGATCGGGGTTTTTGCCGATACCGGAGTGTTCGGATTCTTGTAGTTGAGGAATTCGGCGGTGGAGCTAAAGCTTGATGGACCAGCCTAGCTGCTCTAGTTCGTATTCGATGGTGGCGAGAGCCAGCTCGAGGGCGCTGCGGCGGTGGGGGCTGGAGGTGCGCTCGGAGAGGACACGCTCGCGGGACATCTCGAGGGCCTGGACACGGCGCTTACGATCAGCCTCAGCCATTTTGGCGACGGGATCGAGATCCGGGTTCTTCGCCTTGGGGGCTGATGCGGCTGCTTGTTGCTCTTCGACGCTCTTCGATTCCCAGCCTTTAGACATACGTCTATCTTACGACGGACGCGCGCTCTAAGCCTAACCGGAAACTCAAAAGGCCAGCCCGCAGGCTAGCCTTTTGAGGGTTACAGAAAGGGTTTACTGGCGTCCGAAGCGGTAGATGGCGCCGAGATTGAAGCCGAGGTTGTTCTGAACACTGCCGCCAAACGTGGTGCCCATGTAGAGGGGCGTGAAACGCAGAGCGAGGTTCGGATCGATGTTGTAATCAGCACTTACGCCGAGGGAGAAAGCGGTCTTGGTCTGGTCGCTCCAGAGACCGAGCTGGGCGGGAGGAATGTCTTTGGAACCGCCGCCGAAGATACCCCAGCCGATGCCAGCCTGAGCCTGGGCGCTAAGCGCGAACTTTTCCCGCATGTAGAAGCGGTAGCTGGGGCCAGCCATGAAGTAGTACTCGTTGATCTGAGGGCGGGCGATCTGAGGAAAGCCGTTGAAGTACGTGGCGTGAGCGTCACCAAAGGAACCCTGCGCGGAGGCGATGACGGCCCACTTGGGGTTGAAGTAGTAGCTGTTGTTGACGGCCCAGCTGATCTCGTTGTTCTTCTTGGTGAAGTCGCCGGATTTGAAGCGGAGATAACCGCCGCCGCCGAAGATTTCGTAGCGGTGGGAGTAGGTGTCCTGAATGGTGCGGGCGATGCGGGCCTGACGGCTGGCATTGGTCTCGCGGCGTGCGCGGCGAACGGGCCGCTTCGTGTTCTGGGCCTTCGCCGAGGTCAAAGTTCCGGCCAGTAGACCGGCCGCCAATCCCATTACTACCAATCGCATTACAGACTTGCGCACATCACACATTCGATTTCAAACTCCCTGCAAAAACTGACGCGGGAGTGAAACCCGCATCTTTCCATTAGAACATCTCCGGGGAGATTCGGTGGGCGTTGAGGAGAAGCAGATTCCGTGGCGAAATGACCCCTGAAAAAGCAAAAGCGCGCCGCGGGAATGACCGTGGCGCGCTTTTTTGGAGCTAGCTGGCTGGAATTTAGCGCAAGTTGTAGCTGACGCCGGTGATGAACTGGTAGGAGTTTTTCTCATAACCGGGGGCTGGATCGTTGAGGAAGTTGTCAGTGGTGACGATAGACGCGCTAAGCCGCTTGAAGACCGGGATCGCCAGGCCAGCCGTGGCGTTTGCGGAGTAAGCCTTGGCCTGGTTGAACGCGGGCAGCACGTTGAGCGACTCGGTAAAGACCATCTTGCGAGGCAGCTTGCGGCTGTAGCCCTCAAAGATGGTCGCACCGATGATGTTCACGCTGGGCGTCGTAGCAGCCACTGCACCGTTGACCGGGGTGGTGATGTACTGCTGCTTTTCGTAGTGGATATCGGCCTTGAGGTCGAGTTCCTGCTTAGCGTCCTTGATGGGCGTCCAGCCGGCGCCGCCACCGTAGACCTGCTGGAGTTGCAGGCCCTGGGCGTAGTTGTGATCGAAGGAGAGGTCGGCAAGAGCGTAGAAGCGAGGGCTGAAGTACTCATCACGCTCGGCGTCCGTGTGGAAGATGCTGGTGAGCGTGGTGACCGAGGGGACTGGAGGGGTTGGAGGTGCAGGTTGCGGGATAGCACCGGGCGAGGTGTTTTTGCCGTAGCTCTCAACGACGTTGATGGTCGTACGATTGCGCGGCGGCAGCCAGGATACTGTGGGCAGGGCGCGGATGAGGTTCAGCGCGGCGGTGAGGACGGTGCTGGTGTCCGTAGCGCGGACCAGGGTTGCGCCACCGGTGACGGAGCCGTTCCAGCCTTCAAAGAAGGTGTGTTTGCCCGAAACCTGCTTATCGAACTCAGCCTTGGCTACCAGCAGATCGACCTGGGCGGTGGGGACAGAGGCGGCTGTGGACGAGGAATCCTTGTTGTCGGAGGGAGAATCGGGGGTGACGATGACGTTTCCGTCAGCGACGGAGACGGTGCCCTCGGGCGCAGGGGTCTTTTTGTTGACGGGCTGGCCCTTACGGAGCAGAGCGAACTGCGCGGGGTTGGAGCCGTTGCGGAGCTCCTTGATCTTGTCGAAGCCGATGGTGAGCTCGCCAGCCATGTCGCTCTTGAAGACGATGTTGCCGCCGGCGGCGCGTTCGAGCTGGCCGGTGAGCTGATCGCCATTGTTGAAGATGTGGACGTCAGGCGTGGGCTTGGGTGGGGCAGGCTTTGCGGCGTCCTGAGCCTGGAGCAGGGGGGCGACGGAAACGAGGGCAGCGGCTAGAAGGACGGTGAGTCGGCGCAAAGGGGTTGTTCTCCTTCCGAATAGGGTAAATGGCAGACGGGGAACGTGAAAACTGTAATTTCGTGAAAGTGAGCCGCTTGCTCGCGTGGGCCAGAGCAGCTACCCTGAGAAAGCTATGTATGAAGACTTTGTTGCAAGCGACCGCTGGACCGGAGAGGCGCAACACTGCGTCTGGAAAGGCACCGTGGTCGCCATTGCGACACGCCATGCCGATGCTACCGACATTCGTTTTGCCGTAAACGGCAAGCCGATGTGGATTGCCATGCCGAATACCGCATGGGTGGAACAGAAGAAACGCAATGGCAAGGTGATCACGGATTATCTGGCCGCGCAGATCGCTGGACGCTATCTGAAGCAGGCCATCGAGAGCGGCTACGACAACGGCCGCGAGATGTACACGATGACCGTGGAAGAAGTGCTGGACCATGCGGCAGCGGTGGTGAAGGAAGCAGGGCGGACGGATCTTCTGCCCAGCTTGCCGGTGATCAACGACGATGCGCACCCTGCGGAGCTGGACTTTAAGCTGCCCGGGGAACCGCACACTATGGCTGAGACGATTTAACGTTTCTGGCCTAGCGCTTTCCGGACGCGTGACGTGAGTGAGTGGGAATCTATACACTCACTGCTTGTATGACACAGACACGATTTACTCGACGCCAGTTTGTTGCAGCCTCGGCTGCTCTGCCCTTTGCGCTGCGCAGCTTTGCGGAAACGCCTGCCGCTCCGCGATGGGTTTTTCTTGGGACCGATAAGGGCGCGGGGATCTATCGCGCGACGTGGAACGCGACTACCGGCGAGCTGGGCAAGGTGGAGCTCGCGGTTGCGGCGGAGCGACCCGACTATTTTGCCATGCATCCGAAGCTGCCAGTGATGTACACGGTGAACTCAAGCTCGGGAGCTCATGCGGGAATCTCGGCGTATCGTGTGGACGCGGCGACGGCGGGGCTGACGCTGATGAATACGGTGAGTGCGCAGGGCGATGGGCCTTGCTACGTGTCGGTGGATCGCACGGGCAAGAGCGCGTTTGCGGCGAACTATCCGGGTGGGACGGTTGGGGCGTTTGGCCTGGCTGAAGATGGCACGCTGCATGACGGCGTGGATGCTTTGGACTGTCGCAAGAACCCGGTGTGTGGCGAGCTGGGGCCTATTACCGACCGGCAGGAAGCGCCGCATATGCACTGCACGACGATCTCCCCCAACAATGATTTTGTGCTGGTGTGCAACCTGGGTGAGGATGCGATTGAGGTGTTTCCGATAACGCCGAGCCGTACCTCCAGCGAAATCATGGGCACGCCGATGCGCGTGCCAGCGAGAGCTGGATCAGGGCCGCGGCATGTGGCGTTTCATCCGAACGGCAAGTGGGTTTATTGCGTGCACGAGCTGGACTGCACGATCGATCTTTATGACTGGAGCGCTCACAACCACAAGGCGACGATGACGCTGCGGGCGGGCAGCACAATCTCTACGCTGATGATGGGATCGGGGTTGACCGGCAACTCAGGTTGCGAGGTACTGGTTAGCGAGGACGGGCGTTTTGTATACACCTGCACGCGTGGCGAGAATTCGATTTCTGTGTACCGCGTGAATGCGAAGACCGGGCTACTGACCGAGCAGCAGCGGTTGAAGTGCGGTGGGTTGATTCCGCGATATATTGCGTTCGATCCAACGCGGCGGTGGCTGGTGTGCTGCAACCAGGGCGGCGCGGGCAACGTGACGGTGTTCGCGCATGATCCGGCTACGGGCAGGATTGCGGAGCAGCCGAAGACGTTTGAAGCGAATACGGCGATGTTTGTGCAGTTCCTGTAAGGGTGATGGGATGTTTGATCGCAAGGTGAGGGTCGAGTGCGTGGGCGCGGAGGGCGAGGTTCGCCCCTGCCCTATCGCGTGGATCGACAACTTTGCGATGCGTAACTTTACCAACGATGCGATCTTCGATGACACGCTTCCAGTAGGCGATGGGTTGCTGGAGATTGGGCGGCGTGTGCCGGTGGATCGGCTGGAGATTGCGATGCAGGATTGGTTTGAGCGTAAGGGGTATGTGAAGGCGGGGATGCGGGTGAGGGTCTCCGAGTAAGGCTGCGGCTGCGCTCGGGACGACGGCGAAGGGGGTGCAACAACAAAAGCACCCCACCCTGCCCGACGATGAAACTGTCGGTCGAGGATGGGGCACTCCCTGGTGGTACGGCGTTTGTTTTGCTGCTTGCTTCTATTTCAGGGATTTCAGGTCGAGGACGAAGCGGTACTTGACGTCGCCCTTGATGACGCGGGTCCAGGCTTCGTCGAGCTTGTCGAAGCTGGTCATCTCGATGTCTGAGACGATGTTGTGTTTGCCGCAGAAGTCGAGCATCTCCTGAGTTTCCTTGATGCCGCCGATGGCCGAACCCGTAACACTCTTACGGCCAGCCACGACGGAGAATGCGTGGACCGAGATGGGTGTTTCCGGCACGCCGACGGTGCAGTAAACGGCGTCGCGCTTGAGCAGAGCGAGGTAGGGGTTGATGTCGTGATCGGCAGAGACACAGTCGAGGATGAAGTCGAAGGTGCCTGCGTGCGCGGCGTGCCAGTTGGGCTCTTTGGTGAGCACAACTTCATCGGCGCCGAGCTTCTTGGCGTCTTCAATCTTGCCGGGTGAGGTGGTGAACATTACGGTGTGAGCACCGAACGCGTGTGAGAACTTGAGCGCCATGTGGCCGAGACCGCCGAGGCCAACAACGCCGATCTTCTTGCCGGGGCCGGCGTTCCAGTGCTTGAGCGGTGAGTACGTGGTGATGCCCGCACAGAGCAGCGGCGCAACAGCGGCGGGATCGAGGTTGGTGGGAACCTTGAGGACGAAGCTTTCGTCCGCAACGATGTTGGTGCCATAACCGCCGAAGGTGAGGTTGCCCTGCTTGTCCTTCGAGTTGTAGGTGAACACGGTGGCGTGGTTGTCGCAGTACTGCTCTTCCCCGGCTTTACAGCTTGCGCAGATACGACAGGAGTCGACCATGCAGCCGATGGCGGCGAGGTCGCCGACCTTGAACTTGGTGACTTCAGCGCCGACCTGCTTTACCGTGCCAAGGATCTCGTGGCCGGGAACCATGGGGTATATGGCATTGCCCCACTCGTTGCGAGCCTGATGAATGTCGGAGTGGCAGATGCCACAGAAGTCGATCTCGATGTGGACGTCTTTCGGACCGGGCTCGCGGTGTTCGTAGTCGAAGAGAGCAAGCGGGGTCGTGGCGGACTGGGCGGCGTAGCCGTGAGTCTTGATCATTTGGGTGAATCTCCTCGGGATTGGATGCGCGAGATCGAAGTTGGCTGCACTCACGGCAGTATCGACATCTAGTTTGGGGATATTCAACGAGGATGTCGTGGCCGAAAGCTGGAAACGGTATTGCTTGTACAAGCGGTGTGGCAGGTCCTTCGGCTGCGCGTCTTGCATAGAGCCGCAAGACGCTTCGCTCAGGATGACAGTTTTGTGGTAATTCAGCGGCTCACAAAAGACATAATAGATCGATACTGCTCCGGAACCCGATGGCTACTCGTCGTAGTGCATGAGGCTGAAGACGTCGTACTCGGGGAACTTGGCGCGGCCCTTGAGGAAGTCGAGCTCGATGGCTACGGTGAGGCCGACGATTTCGCCGCCGAGCTTTTTGACCAGCTCGATGGTGGCCTGCATAGTGCCGCCGGTGGCTAGCAAGTCGTCTACGATGATGACGCGCTGGCCGGGCAGGATGGCGTCTTTGTGGATCTCGAGCGAGTCAGAGCCGTACTCAAGGTCGTACTTGATCTTTACGGTTTCCGCAGGGAGCTTGCCGGGCTTGCGCACCGGCACAAAGCCGGCGTTGAGGCGATAGGCGAGCGCGGGGCCGAAGATGAAGCCGCGAGCTTCAATGCCGAGGACGAGATCGACGTGCTTGTCGATGTAGTACTGCGCGAAGGCGTCAATGAGCTGCGCGGAGCCGGTCTTGTCTTTAAGCAGCGTGGTGATGTCGTAGAAGAGGATGCCGGGCTTGGGGAAATCGGGGACGGCGCGGATGAGCTCTTTGAGAGGCTCGCAGTTAATGGGGGTCGACATTCGTGGGTTTACCAGGCTCCTTCAATTTGGAAAGCGCCGAGAGATTCGGCTTCGCTTTCGGCTAGTTCATGTTCTGTGACGGCGTCCACGCGGCTGCCGCTTGAGCCTTTGCGCAACTCTGCGCGAAGCTCATCGAGCGACTCCGCATCGCCTGCGGCAACGACTTCGACTTCACCGCTGTCGGTGTTGCGTACCCAGCCATGAAGGCCGAGCTCAGCGGCTTCGCGATGGACGAACCAGCGAAAACCGACGCCCTGTACGCGTCCGCGGATGAGGAAGTGGAGAACCATCAGAGTATTCAGTCTCGCAGAGGCTTGGGTGGGAAGCAAGAAAGGCATTGCGCTCCGCATGTGGAACGCCTAATCTGTCGCTGAACGACAGGAGACCCGATGAGCAGCAGATTGGTTCCAATGCTTCGAGGTATTGTGCTGTGTGGCCTGGTGGCGACACTGCCTGCGTTAGCGCAAGATAACGGGCGTACACGCCCTGCTCCCGGTGGCCAGCAAGGCGGAGGGCCGCCAAATGGTGGTGACAAACCCGGTGGCGGAAGTTCTGGTGGCGGGCGTCCTTCGCCCGGTGGTGGAGGCAACAAGCCGGCGCCAGCTCCGAAGCCGAACCCCGGACAGGGTGGCGGAGGGAGGCCGAACCCCGGACAAGGTGGTGGAGGAAAACCGAATCCTGGCGGTGGTTCGCCAAATCCTGGTGGTGGTAGACCGAATCCCGGCGGAGGCAGGCCGAATCCGGGTGGTGGCAATGCTGGAAGGCCACAACCGCCGCGTCCGCAGCCGGGTCGTCCGCAGCCCGGGAATGGCGGAGGCAGACCGCCGAATGGCCGTCCGCCGAATTGGGGACGTCCGCCGCAGAACCGTCCGACCTGGGGATTCCGGCCAAATAACCGGAGCTACCTGCACCAGTACTATTTCCGGATTCTGGCGAATGTAAATCGTGCACATCGCCCGGTGTTCACGGTTGGAGGCTTCTTCCCGTATGCCTATATCGGCTATCTGACGCCTGTGCCGATATCGCTGTACGCTCATATTCCGCCGCCACCGCCGGGGTACCAGATGGGCTACTACGACGGGTACGTCGTGGTGTATGACCCGGGGACTTACTACATCCTCGATGTCATTGATCTGTTGTAGGGATGTCGCAATACAGAAGGGGCGCAGCTTATGGCTGCGCCCCTTCTTTGTTGCTTTCGAGCAAAGACTTATGCGCGAGACATGTAGGTGCCTTCGGCGGTGTCGATGCGGATTTTTTCGCCTTCGTTGATAAAGGGAGGGACGTTGACGACGAGACCGGTTTCCATCTTGGCGGGCTTGGTGACCGAGCTTGCCGTTGCGGACTTGATGCCGGGTTCGGTTTGGACGACCGTCATCTCGACCGAGGTGGGCAGTTCGATGCCAACAGCCTTGCCATCGTGGAAGCTGACTTCGATGAGGATGTTGGGAGTGAGGTACTCGACAGCGTCGCCGAGGGTGTCGTGCTTGAGGGCGGTCTGCTCGTAGGTGTTCTGATCCATGAAGTAGTAGTCGTCGCCGTCGTTGTAGAGGAACTCCATCTTGATGGATTCGACGTGAACGCGGTCGATGGGATCAGGCGAGCGGAAGCGCTCGGTGTACATGGCGCCGGTGCGGATGTTCTTGAGCTTGGCCTGAATGAAAGCGCGAAGGTTGCCGGGGGTGCGGTGCTCGATGGCAAAGACGAGGTGGAGATCGTCCTTGAACTTGATGACCATGCCGGGGCGCATCTGCGTGGCGGGAATCGACAAAGGGAACTCCTGATTCTGGGTAAAAATGCGGGCGATGGATTCAGCCCAATCTTATGATTGTAGCTGAGTGAGGCGGCTTTGAGCGTGGGGCCGGGGTAGGAGAGCTTTAACGCGGAGGGCGCTACGGGAGCGAAGTTTCGCGAAGGGGTGCGTGCGTGGCCTAACTTCCGGGGTGGAAGAGCTTGTGGAAGAAGTGGCCGATGGCGTGGGCCAGGTCGTGGGCTCCGGGAGGGGAGGGCGGCGGCTGGGTGGTGGCAACGGTGGTTGCAGCGGCTGGGGTGGGATTCGCAGGAGGCGGAACGGCGGTGGAGTCGGGCTGGTCGGAGCCGGAGATGAGGGTGGCGGAGATTTGGGTGTGTTTTTCTCCTGCTGGCGAGGAGTTGTTCGTCGGAGGCTGCGCCGGGGCTAACCCCTGGCTGACGGCGGCGGGGAACGGGTTTTGTACGGCGGCTTTTTCGGCGGGTGTGGCGTTGGCTGTGAGAATGGGAGCCGGAGCGGGTTCAGGGCAGCCGCAGGAGGAGGTTTCGCGATCGACTACCTCGCTAAGGCTACCGTGCTCGAAGAGGACGTGCTGGCCGGGCGAGAGGCGATAGGTGGCGTTGGAGAAGACGTCCGCGAGCTGTAGCGTGGGGGCCTTGGTGCCGGCGTTGTCGACGCAGGTATCGCCGTTGGGCGTGACGCGGATGCGGAGGTCGAGTTCTCCGGGGGACGCGAGCGAGAAACGGAGGTCGGGGGTGAGGATGACGTCCTGCGGCTGTGAGGTGCTGCGGAGCTCGAAGGCGCCGCGGTCGAGCGCGAAGAGCAGCGACGAGCCTGTGCCGCTGTGGAGGAGGTGGAACTGGCTGGTGGCGCAGACGAGAACCTGGCCGCCGCGGGCAAGGTCGAGCGGTGCGGTGCGGTCGTAGGCCGTGATGCTGGCGTTGGAGATGAGGTTGGCGCGCTCGCCACGGACTTCGAGGCCTCCGGTGACGAGGGCGTCGTGCGTGGCGACGGTGCCCATGGGGGATTGGGCGTTCGCTGCGACAGAGAATACGAGGACGCACACCGCTGCGCGGGGCTGAACGCAAAGGACGCGAAGGAAAGACGCGAAGGACGCCACGGCGTTATTGCCTCAGGAAGTTTGCGATGAGCTGTTTGCCGTGGTCGGTGAGGACGGATTCGGGATGGAACTGCACGCCTTCGATGGGGAGTGAGCGATGGCGAAGGCCCATGATGGTGGATTCGCCGGAGACGCGGGCGGAGACTTCAAGCTCGTCGGGGATGGAGCCTTCGGCGACGATGAGTGAGTGGTAGCGCGTGCAGGTCATAGGCTGCGGGAGATCGCGGAAGATGGTGCGGCCGTCGTGGTCGACGATGCTGGTTTTGCCGTGCATGAGCTTGTCGGCACGGATGACGTCGCCGCCGAACGCTGCACCGATGGCTTGATGGCCGAGGCAGACTCCTAAAACGGGAATCTGTTCCTTCATGGGAAGCGTGGCCAAATGCTGGATGAGAGGGATGAGGATGCCGGCTTCCTGCGGCGTGCAAGGGCCGGGAGAGAGCAGGATGCGCGTGGGTTTCATCGCGACGATCTGCTCGGGGGTGACCTCATCGTTACGGCGGACAACGATTTCCTGACTGGTGGCACCCGGAGCTGCACCGAGCTCGCCCATGTATTGAACGAGGTTGTAGGTGAAGGAGTCGTAGTTATCGAGAACGAAAACCATAGGGTTATGGTATCGCGCTAACGACTTCAAGGTATGCGCGAGGCCGAGCGACGAGGATAGGGGTTCCCAAGCGCAGGCTATACCTACTTTCGTAACGCACTTTCGTATTGTGTTTTGAGGGTGTGTTTTAGCATCGTGACAGCTCGTTGTGATTTGGCCCATAAAGGGCCAAATTGCTCTATAAATTTCAGCATCAGACCCGGTCTTTGTTCCTTTGAACCAGTAGACTAGTGTCCACCAATGCCCTCGACTATTACGGTCATTCTCCTTCTCGGCGCAATCGTTCTCGCTTGTGGAAGCGTGGGGCTTTTCATTGTCCGGTGGAATAACCGCCTGCTGCGTGGGTTGGGGTGGCTGGGTGGATCGTTCGCGTGTGGGGGCGGATGCGCGGTCGTCCTGATGTTGGACCGGATTCCGGATGTGGCAGGATCGGTGATTGCCGATGCCCTGGTGATGCTGGCGTTTGTTCTGCTGCATGTGGCCATCCTGGAGATGGTGGAAAGCCGTTCCCTCTTCCCTACTTTCGGAGCCATCATTTTGATGGTGCAGATTGGGCTCGATCTCTATCTCTTCTCCGGACACTACATGAGCAGTGTCAGAATTCCGGTGTTGAGTATGCTGATCGCCGCACAGGCAGGCCAGACAGCGATCACCCTGTTTCGCAAGAGCAAAGACGCGGTGCGCGCACCGGCGTGGTTCAGCAGCATCATCCTGCTTCTGTTCATGCTGCTGAATGTTGGTCGCGGGATCGCCATTCTTACCGGCTCTTTGAAGGACCCGCACCTCTACTACGAAGTAGAAGCGATTACCTACGGGATCTACATTGCTATCGCATTAGGCATCGCCTTCGGCTTCTTCTGGATGACGACCACGATGCTGAGCGTGAGCCTGGAGCGCATGGCAAGCACCGACCCGCTGACACGGCTTTATAACCGCAGGGTGTTTCTGCTGTGGTGCGACAAGGAGCTGCTGCGCAGTAAACGAAACGGCGATCCGTTCTCGATCCTGATGATCGACCTAGACCACTTCAAGAAGATCAACGACGAGTTTGGCCACCCGGCGGGCGATATGGCGCTGTGCAGTGCGGTAGAGAGGATGCAGTCTTCGATTCGCGGGATCGACGTGCTGGGGCGCTGGGGTGGTGAGGAGTTCGTCGCACTGCTGCCGAGCGCCGATACGGATGCTGCTCTTGCTGTGGCCGAACGCCTGCGCGGCAACATCGAGAGTATTCTGCTGCCCGCAATTAGTCTGAATGCCGTGAAACGCTCGCCGGGGATTCGGATGACTGTGAGCGTGGGGGTTACGACCTACACGGGATCGGATGACAGCCTGCTGGCTATGCTGCAGCGCGCCGACGAGAGCCTGTACCGGGCGAAAGCGCTGGGGCGGAACCGGGTGTTGGCGACTCCGGAGCTTTCGCTGGCAAGCGCATAAATTTTTCGCAGGCAACGGCGGACGGTGTGTGCGACTCCAATGTTGCATGTTGATTACGAGCCCAGCACGAGCGAAGCACTTTGCAGCGATGGTTTTGATTGGCGATGGCGTGATGGCACTGGTGCATCCAGAACGCGATGCGAAGGCGTGGAAGACCGGGCCGAAGCTTTGGCGGGGCTTGATGCATGGGTTGTCGAAACGACCAACGCTGACGCGGGCGATTGGCGTGGCGCAGATTGTAGGTGGGGTTTGGTGGGCGTTGAAGCAGGATGAGGAAGATTAGTGGGGCGGTGGAGCGACTTTGAGTACCTGTCCTTTTTGGACGGTGCATTTTTCCAAGTTGTAGCGAACGTCAAGGTTGTCATTTACTCGCAGATGCACTGACGACGGAACCCGTAAACCATTGATGATGGCAATCCCGAGTTGGTAGGAGACATCTACCGGCACTTCCGTTTGAGTTTGATCGAGAGCATGATTTCCGACAAAGACCAGCCCATCGGGCGAAGGCTCGTACGAAGGAAATTCAATAATTTTCCCACCGATGCTTGAAATCTTGGTCACTCGGTAATCCTTATCCATGAGGATATGTACCGGCGAACCAGCGACATGAAGACTGAAATCGAAGCCATCAGCAAAAGAAGAAACAGTCTCTATTTCAGAATTGAACGACGGAATGGGCCCTTGAAGCCCTTTCGTAGGCCATGTCTGAAAGACGCCGCCGACAAGAGATTTGAGCAAGCTCGTCAACGGAAGTGCGTCCCTGATTTGCTGTTCCGAAGAGCCATCGGAGAAATGTTGCTCAACACTCGATCTCCCCTTTTGGTCGATCGTTAGAGTTAGTGTTCCATTTTGAAGCAACGTTCGAGATTCCACGGCGTTTGGGAGCGGAACGTTTGGAACTGTCGTCCAGTCAAATTTGATGGAACAAGACATCGACATAAACCCTGCACTTGATATTGAGTAATAGTGTGATCGGGCTTCGTCGATGGCTTTCTGGCTTGATTGAGGCAGTTGTTGTGCAGAGCCTGTGGACGCTAGCAAGAAAGCAGCGAGCTGCCACAAGATGCGCTTCGAAACAGTAATGTTCGCCATGTAGATCACCTCGCTTTCGTTTGTTGCTCTACTGCTGCCGCGCTCTCTCAATAGCACGCACCACGGCCTTGGCTTTATTACCGCACTCTTCATGTTCCTTCTGCGGAACGGAGTCTGCGACGATGCCGGCGCCAGCCTGAATGTAGCCTTTTTCGCCGTCCATGAAGAGGGTGCGGATGGCGATGCAGGAGTCGAGGTTGCCGCTGAAGTCGGCGTAGAAGATGGCGCCGCCGTAGACGCCGCGACGGGCGGGTTCCAGCTCTTCGATGATCTCCATAGCGCGGATCTTTGGCGCGCCTGAGAGCGTGCCTGCGGGGAAGCAGGCGCGGAAGGCGTCGAGTGGGGCGAGGTCTTTGCGGAGCGTGCCTTCGAGCGCGCTGACCAGGTGCATGATGTGCGAGTAGCGCTCGACGAACATGAGGTCTTTGACCTTGACGGAGCCGAACTCGGAGACGCGGCCGACGTCGTTGCGGCCGAGATCGACGAGCATGATGTGCTCGGAGACTTCCTTGGCGTCGGCGCGGAGATCGGCTTCGAGAGCGCGGTCGGCGGCTTCGTCTGCGCCGCGGGGGCGGGAGCCGGCGATGGGGCGGTACTCTACGCGGCCGTCGTGGACGCGGACGAGGAGCTCGGGCGAGGAGCCGACGATGTGGGCGTCGCGCTTTTTGCCGCCCTTCCCTGCTGCGTCAAGACCGAAGCGGAGGAAGTAGAGGTAGGGCGAGGGGTTGACGATGCGGAGCGAGCGGTAGACCTCGAAGGCATCAACGCCGGGGGTGACGTCAAAGCGCTGCGAGAGAACGCACTGGAAGATGTCGCCTGCGGTGATGTAGTCCTTGGTGCGCTCGACGGCGGCGAGGAAGTCGGCAGGTTTGGTGCGGGGCTTGATCTTGAGTGCGCCCTTGGCGGTAGGCTTCGGCAGCCTGGGGATGGCGGCGTTCAGCAGCTTTTCGAGGCGGTCGAGGCGTTTGTTGGCGTCGGCGTAGGCGGCGGTGGTGGAAACCCGGGTCCCAGAAGCGGGACCCGGGGCACCCGATTTTGTGGTGAAGGAAGATCGCGCGCCGGCGGTGACGATGAGGTGGATGGCTTTCTTGACGTGGTCGAAGGCGAGGACTTCGTCGAAGAACATGAGGTGGGCGTCGGGGACGTGGAGCTCGTCGACGGCGAGCGAAGGTAGCTGCTCGATGCTGCGAACGACGTCGTACGCGAAGAAGCCGACGGCGCCTGCGGTAAACGGCGGCAGGCCGGAGAGCTTGGCAGGGGTTTCGCCTTCGAGGGCTGACTTGAGCTCGGTGAAGATGTCGCCGGAGTAGGTGCGGCGCTTGCGACCTTCTGAGACGGTGATGACGCCGTCGCGGGCGGTCATCTTGCGATAAGGGCGGATGCCGATGAACGTGTAGCGGCCAACGTGCTCGCCGCCTTCGACGGACTCGAGCAGGAAGGCTTCGGGCTCTTTGGCGGCGACGCGGAGGAACGCGGAGACGGGGGTTTCGAGGTCGGCGGCGACGGTGCGGGTGACAGGCACCAGCGAGTGAGACTTCGCGAGGCTCTGGAAGTCGCGGAGTGACGGAGTCGTTGGTGTGCGCGAGCTGGGCATCTCCTAATGATACCGAGGAGATGCCCAGGGGTGCGCGGCTAGTTGGGGCCGAGTTGCAGCTTAGTGGTGATCCTGCGGATGGTCGTTGCGATGATCAGGCGGAGGTGGCGGCGGTGGGTGGTGGTCGTCGTGATGATCGTCGTAGTGATTTGGCTGCGGCGTGGGTTGCGCGGCGGGCTGCTCGACGGGCTGAACGACAGTGGTATGGCAGCCGGCGAGCGCCAGCATAGCCGCGGTAGTCAGAAGAAGGGCGGTGAGCGGCTTGGATCGAGTCATCTATCGTTCTCCTGGATTGACTGCAAAAGGTGGGTGGTAAAAGCAGGTCTGCTGGTGAGATGCGAAAAGAGCTCGCGGTGCGCGCAAAAGGAGGCGAATCTTGCGCACATCGAGAGCAGCTTGCGCAAGGGGTGTTGGGGTGATCTCAAGGTGTCGATAATGGGACATGCGAGCCTTGCGAATGGGCGAAAAAGGGGCCTATACTCGGCGGCTTGGGTCACGAAAAGGTGTGGTCCAAGTAGGAAGAATGTGACTCCACACAGCCTCCGACAGCGTCTAACAACTGCTGGGCCTGAACGAGGAGACGACTATGGCCGAAGAAAGATTGATCCCCACCGATGCGGCGCTAAGCGCGCATCCGACATTGGGACGAGAGAAGGAAACAACGATGAAGACGCAAACAACTGCCACCATTTCCATGGAGCAGGAGACTAACCCGTGGGAAGCGCAGGCGGCTCGCTTTGACGAAGCCGCACGGCGGCTGAAGCTGGATGCAGGAATATGGAAGGTGCTGCGCTTTCCGTCGCGCGAGATCATCGTGCATATTCCGGTGACGATGGATGACGGCAGCATTGAAGTGTTTACGGGCTACAGGGTGCAGCACTCGGTGGCGCGTGGGCCGGCGAAGGGCGGGATTCGCTACTCGCCGGATGTGAGCCTGGATGAAGTGCGCGCGCTGGCGAGCTGGATGACGTGGAAGTGCGCGGTGGTGAATATTCCGTTCGGCGGAGCGAAGGGTGGCGTGATCTGCGATCCGAAGAAGATGAGCCAGGGCGAGCTGGAGCGCATGACGCGTCGCTACACGGCGTCGCTGATTGAGTTCATTGGTCCGGAGAAGGATGTTCCTGCGCCGGATATGAACACCAATGAGCAGACGATGGCGTGGATCATGGACACGTACTCGATGCACATGGGCCAGACGGTAACGAGCGTAGTGACGGGCAAGCCGGTGAACATTGGCGGCTCGCGCGGACGACGCGAAGCCACAGGCCGCGGTGTGAGCATTGTGACCGACCAGGCGTTGAAGCATCTGAACATGACGCCGGAGACGACGAGCGTGATTGTGCAGGGCTTTGGCAACGTCGGTTCGAACTCGGCGAAGCTGCTCTGGGACAAGGGCTACAAAGTCATCGGCATTGGTGAGTATGACGGTGCACTGTTTAACAAGAACGGCATCGACATTAGCGAGTTGCTCGAATACAAAGCCAAGAACGGGACGATCCACGGCTTCAAGGAAGCTGAGGCTTTCGACAAGGATGAGTTGCTCACGCAGCAGTGCGATGTGCTGATTCCTGCGGCGACGGAAAACGTCATCACCAGCCGCAACGCCGATCGCATCAAGGCACGCATTCTTTGCGAAGGAGCGAATGGCCCGACGACGACTGTTGCTGACGAGATTCTCGCGGACAAGGGTGTGTTTGTGATTCCCGACATTCTCGCGAACGCAGGCGGCGTGACGACCAGCTACTTTGAGTGGGTGCAGGATCGCATGGGCTACTTCTGGACCGAAGACGAAGTGAACCAGCGGCTGGAACGCATCATGATCGACAGCTTCGACGACGTGCTGCAGTACTCCGTAGCGCATGGCGTGAACAACCGCATCGCCGCGTATATGCTGGCGATTGATCGCGTAGCCTATACGACCAAGCAACGCGGCATCTATGCCTAGAAGCAGAAAACAGTTAACAGCGAATAGTTAACAGCGAACAGAGAAGGACAGAACAGCGAACAGGTGCCGGTTGTTACCCCGGAGATCTGTTCGCTGTTTGCTGTTAACTGTTCGCTGCTCTTTTGCTGCTTCTAGATTGTTACTGTCATGGTCATGGTTTGTGAGTGCGTGACCGGTGTTGAAGAACCTGTCGTGACTGTGTTGCCAGGAACGGAGGTTCCCGTGACGGTGAAGGTATAGGTGCCGGGTTTTACGCCGAGGTCGGTGCAGTTGCCTCCGCAGCCGCTGATGGCAGGGATGAGGCAGATGAGCGCGGCGAGCACCAGGCCCTTGAGAGCGCGGCGCTTGCGTACGAAGAAGATCAGGGTGATGGCCGCAAAGATGGGGAGACCGGTGCGTCCGCCCTGTGCGACGAAGTAGGGCGTGTTCGAGCCGCAGTCGTGAGGTGCGGCGGGGCTAACCAACAGAATCGTTGTGCCTCCCGTTGCGGGGATGGTGGACGTAGCGAAGGTGCAGGTGGCTTCGCTGGGCAGGCCGCTGCAACTGAGGTTGACCGGCGTGTTGAAGTTGTTGAGTTCCGTAACCGCGACGCTGAGCGCGATGCTGCTGCCCGCACCGACGGAGAAGGTCGTCGGCGTAACCGTAAGGATGAAGCCGGTGCCTGCGGAGATCAGTGAGGTGTTCACCAACTGCGCGACGACCGGCGACGTGCTGCCCGAAGTCGTTGTATTGCCCGCGTAGACGGCGGTGATATCGTGCAGGCCGACGGTGAGGGTCGATGTAGTGAGTGTGCCGTTGCCGCTGGTGTCGAGGATAGCGTTACCGATGGAGTTGGTGCCGTCGAAGAAGGTGACGGTGCCGGTGGGGACTCCGATAAAGGCGCCGGTGGTGGCGATGGTCGCGGTGAATGTGACGCTCTGGCCAACGGTGGAGGGGTTTTCGCTGGAGGTGAGAAGAGCGGTGGTGGGGGTAATGGTTGGGGGGTAGGACACGACCTCAACGATGGCAGAACTGCACGTGGGCGTGAAGTTATAGTTGCCCAGTGAGTTCACCGCTGTAGCGAAGCAGGCTGTGATGTTGTGCAAGCCGACAAGGAGGCTTGGCAGGGTGAGCGTGGCGACACTGCCGCTGGTGATGGTCTGGGAGCCGATGGACGTAGTGCCATCGAGAAAGGTGACCGTACCGGATGCTGCCGCGGCTGGAGCAGCAGCGCTTGGCGTAATGACGGAGACGTTGGCCGTGAGAGTCACAGACTGACTCGGGGTAAGAGTGAGGCTTGAACTGCTCAAAGCGGTGAGGGTCGTATCCGGGAGAACCTGAACAGGGTAGGTTACCGAGGTTGAGCTGGCGTAGTCGGTGTCACCGGTATAGACGGCGTAGACCGTATGCGGGCCAGCGGCCTGGCCCTCAAAACCGGTATTGGGACACATCTGCTGCGTCGGATAGGCGGTATTAGGAAGTGTGCAGACCAGCAGACCGTCCACATAGACCAAAATATTGCCGCAGGTGTAGTCCCCCGCCGCGCATACCGGAGCACTGCTGCCGGCCACAGCGTTGCTGCCCGTGAAACCAATGATCTGGCCGTAGTAGATCGACGAGAGAAGACCCGTGATCTGGGTCGTCGTGGGAACGGTATTCACCGTGATTGTGTTCGTTGCGGAAGCACTGGCGTAATCCACGGAATCTGTGGGCGTGAAGGTCACGTATAACGTGTAGGTTCCTGCCGGTATGATGGTGCCCGCTGTGATCGTGCCACCGGAGTACGTGTACGCATAGGTGCCCGGAATGGTGGCGCCTGTTCCGGCGTCTGTCGCGGATGCATCCAGTTGTGCTGCGGTAAGCGCTGTGCCGTAGGCGATTGTCGCGAGCGGGTTCGGCGTCCAGGTGAGGACTGTCTGGCCTTTGATGAGGATGAGGTCTGTCGTTGAAGGCGAGACGAAGTTCGAGAGGTTGTAGAGGCTGAACTCGAGGAACTTTTCTTGTGCAGTGACTGGATTTAGAGCTGTCGGAGCTAGTGCTTTGCATTCAGCTGGATATATTGTCCCCGCAGGAATTGTCGCTGTCTCGACGTGATAGTCGTTGAAAAGAACGCGCCCGCATTGGGACGTGCCCGACAAGCCACCTCCTGTCAGCACTGCACCAATACTGGCCTGCCCTACCTGAGCAGTGGATGCAATATTGAAAACCAACGTTACCGAATCTGACGTGCTAGCAGCCAATTGTGAAGTACGGGTGCAGGTCGAGGTCGGCACCGCGATTACGCAATTCCATCCTCCCCCGCTGTTGTCCATCAAAGATGTGCCCGTAATCCCACTGGGGAGGGTAATGGATAAAGTCAGGGTCGCATCAGCAGCTGTTGTGGTGCTGGTATTTGTAACGTTGAGCGTGACACTGTCCCCGATATCTCCCTGAAGGAAGTTCGACGTACTGTTGGAATAAGCAATTGCCACGGTCGGAGTTCCAGCAGCACCGATAGGTGTGTCGAACGTGAATTGCATACTCGGGTTGGAAGGCCCCACGCCGGTCGGAGCTTTGTTCAATGCAACCCACGATTGCGACGGAGGATGATTAACAGCGTTAGTATCACCCCGAGTTTCATAGAGTTCAATTTGCCCCAGTGTGTTGTTATAGGAAGCCCCTATGTTCTGTACCCACTGCGCCAGAACTGCTCCCTCCGCATAACTCTGGTCAATAGTGGCAATCTCACCGTTGGTTTCCGAAAAGTTTTCTGTAGTTGCCCAATCAGCCGAAGTCACAAAAGGCTGAACCGTATTTAGCCATACATATCCATAGTGGGTCGCGAAAATTCGCCCACCGCTGTTGGCGTAGCCGACCAAATTCTCGAGAGCCCCTCCGGTGTCGCTTGTCGCAATTTTGTCCGATGCCGTTCCTTGACATCCAAACATAACCAGATCGTAGTTACTGAGGGTTGTAGGATTCTCGACGAGGCTGGCTTCGGTAGGAGATTGAGCGCTGACGACGGCACCGCCTTTTGCATACCCCTCAAACAAATTGATGCTGCCGGTTCCCGATGGATCGGTAAACTCGCTATTACTAATCCCAATTTGATTGAAAATGCACTCAATTGCATCCACATTGCCTGTGACGATGGCGATGTGAGGCAGATCCCCTTCGCTTTGACTTGCCGGCATTGTGAGGTTGACTGTAGTTACATTGCCAACATTTACAGGAGTATTTGGATATTGACGACGCCATTTCCCGGCTTGGATGACGAGGTTGACCGTACTCGGCATCGACGCGCTGGTGAGAGTGAAGCTTCCGTCGGGGGCGGTTAGCGCCTCAACCAGAGGGTTTCCTGAAACAAGGTTTGGTTGGCCTGCGCAATCAGCACCCTGAATCACTCCTTGATTGGTGAATGCAAGAACAGGCGATTGCGCCACATAAACCAAGATGTTCGGTATCGGATCGCCAGCAGTTGGGCCTAGAGGCGAGTAAACCTTGCCGGTGATAGTCGTAGTCTGTGCCGACGCTACGTTGGCGAAGGCGATCAGGCAGAGAACGGTGGCTAGACAGCAAAAAAGACGGGGGGACCTGGGGAATAGGCGCATGGTTATTATTTGGGACGGTTCTTCTGAACGATACGGTTCAAACCCGCGTCTGTAAAGGATGAATCGCCCTATTTGGAGGGCATTGAA
>Ga0302305_1000503_pt1 | contig 23556 bp, 18 predicted proteins | sample III_Palsa_E2_3_FD_198764 | JGI IMG/M metagenome (GOLD analysis project Ga0302305, IMG submission 198764) | Peat permafrost microbial communities from Stordalen Mire near Abisko, Sweden - III_Palsa_E2_3 | ecosystem: Environmental > Terrestrial > Soil > Palsa > Peat permafrost | place: Sweden... | reverse complement strand
CGCCCAGCCAGAACGGAATGCTCGGCGGCGCGCCGTGCGCGTCTTCCACGCGCAGTCGATCGCGCTCGACGCGCTGGATGCGATAGCTGGTGTTGCCAAGCTGGAAAATGTCGCCGGCCATGCTTTCAACCGCGAAATCCTCGTTCACCGTACCCACGATGATTGCCTGCGGTTCCAGCACGACCTTGTAGTCGGCCGTATCAGGAATAGTGCCGCCGGAGGTCAGCGCGGTGAGGCGTGCACTGCGACGCGCGCGCAGCTGGCGATGCACCGCGTCGCGGTGGATGTACGCCGCGCGCGCGCCGAGCCGGGTGGTGAAACCCTCTGCCAGCATGCGCACCACGGCATCGAAATCGACGCGCGTCAGATCTCGATAGGGATAGGCACGGGTCACCAGCGCGTACAGGGCGTCCTCGTTCCACTCCTCGCAGGCCACCTCCGCGACGATCTGCTGCGCCAGCACGTCCAGTGGTTGCGGCGGCATCACCAACGCATCCAGTTCGCCACGGCGCACGCAGTCCAGCAACGCCGTGCATTCGATCAGGTCGTCGCGAGTGGCGGGAAACAGCCGCGCTTTCGGCGTGCCTTCGATGCTGTGACCGGAGCGGCCGGCACGTTGCAGAAACGCAGCGATCGAACGTGGCGAACCAAGCTGGCAGACCAGATCGACCTCACCAATATCGATGCCTAATTCCAGCGACGCGGTCGCCACCAGTACCGACAACTCGCCACGCTTGAGCCGTTGCTCGGCATCGAGGCGTTGCTCCTTCGCCAGGCTGCCGTGATGCGCTGCCACGGTTTCCTTGCCGAGCCGCTCGGACAGATGTCGCGCCGCGCGTTCGGCCATCCGCCGCGTGTTGACGAAGATCAACGTAGTGCGATGAGACTGCACCAGCGCAGCCAGCCGGTCATAGACCAGCTCCCAGCAGTCATTCGACATCACGGCTTCGAGCGGCACCGGTGGCACCTCGATCGCAAGATCGCGTGCACGCGTGTGGCCGACGTCGATGATGGTGCAATCGTTGCGTAAGCCCCTCTCCTTTTGGGAGAGGGATTGGAGTGAGGGTTCGGGCGAAGCGGCGAGCCCTGGGGATCCCGGACCCTCGTCCGCCCTTCGGGCACCTTCTCCCGAAGGGAGAAGGGCAGGTTGTGCACCCACCAGAAACCGCGCGACTTCCTCGATGGGTTTTTGCGTCGCCGACAATCCGATCCGCAGTAACTTGCGCTGACACAGCGACTCCAGCCGTTCCAGCGACAGCGCCAGATGCGAGCCGCGCTTGCTGCCGGCGATGGCGTGAATTTCGTCGACGATCACCGTTCGCGTGCCGGCCAGCATCGACCGACCGGAAGCCGAGCCCAGCAGCACGTACAGCGATTCCGGCGTGGTCACCAGAATGTGCGGCGGCTGCTTGCGCAAAAGCGTACGTTCGGTTTGCGGAGTGTCGCCGGTGCGCACCGCCGTGCGAATGGCAACGTCCGGCAACCCCAGGATCTCCAGCTCGGCGCGGATGCCTTCCAGCGGCGCTTCGAGATTGATATGGATGTCGTTCGAAAGAGCCTTCAGCGGCGACACATAAACCACGCTGGTGGCGTCGGGCAGTGCGCCGCCATTCGCCACACCTTCACGGACCAGCGCATCGATGGCCGCAAGAAATGCCGTCAGCGTCTTGCCCGAACCCGTGGGCGCCGCCACCAGCGTGTGGTTGCCGGCACGGATCGAAGGCCAGGCCGCCGCCTGCGCCGCGGTGGGTGTGGCGAACGCACGACGAAACCAGGCCGCGACGGCCGGATGGAAATCGTCCAGGGGGCAGAGGTCCAGACGCATCGGTGGTTGCCTGTGCGGCGGCGAGCGGAGGGTCACGTGATCATATATGGGGACGTCTTTCGCCCGGTCAATCTGCCATCGGCCCGAACCTCGAATACGGCACTGCAAGCATCGCGCCGCCATGTCAATATTCAGCTGCGGCCGTCGCTACTCAGGATTCCCGACGGGGAGTCCGGCGACGGCCTTCATGTGAAGGATGCCCATGCACGTTCTGGAAGTGTTTCTGCGGAGAACCGGCGCCACGTCGATGTGCCGTCGGTTGGCGTTGATCCTGTTCGTGGGTCTGTGCGGCACCAGCGTCGTTCGCGCTGCCAGCCTGGACCCGGCGGTGTTGCCGAAGATTCAGGCGGCCACGTTCGAGGTGGTTGCCGCCAAGCCGGTCAACGATCCACTGACTTACGAAAAACCACTACCGCTGGAACTGCTGCCCTACCAGGAGCGCACTGACAAATACTTTTCGATCGGCACCGCATTCGCCATCGGCAACAATCGCTATGTCACGGCAGGTCACGTGCTGCAGATCGGTATCGGCAGCTTGTGGGGACCGCCTGCGCTACGTGACGCCAGCGGTCACGTCTATGCGATCGACAAGATCGAGAAGTACTCGCTGCAGCAGGACTTCGTGGTTTTCTCGCTGGCCACGCAACCCGCCAACGCCGCAGCGCTGGAGGTCAACCCTCACCCGGAATTGAACGAAGTGGTCTATGCCGTGGGCAACGCGCTGGGCACCGGCGTGGTGATTCGCGACGGCCTGTATACCTCCGACACACCGGAGGACCAGGATGGCCGCTGGAAATGGATGCGCTTTTCGGCGGCCGCGTCGCCGGGCAATAGCGGTGGCCCGCTGCTGGACAAAGACGGCAAGCTGATCGGCATCGTGTTGATGAAATCGGCGAACGAAAACCTCAACTACGCGCTGTCGATAAACGAAATACTGAAAGCCCCGGAGCATCTTGCCGTGATGGATACGCGGATGCCCTATCAGCTGGATATTTTCGATTCGGTTCAGAACGGCACTTTCAAGCAGCAGTTCGCCTTGCCGCTGAGCTTCGCCGACTTCAGCGCCACTTTTCGCAAGCTGTTCGATGCGTATACCGATACACAGCTGAAGGCACTGCTGACCAAGGAGCCGGACCAACTGTTCCCGCACGGCAGTGGTTCCAGCCGTCTGCTGCACAGCGTGTCCTGGCGTAACAGTTTTCCTGCGCTGATCACGCGCAGCAGCAGTGGCGAATGGGGCTACTCGGCCAAGCCGGGGCAGAAAACTCCACTGGCTGCCAATGGCTACGTTATACCCGGCATCGCCGGGCACAACTTCATGTTTCATCTGCGCAAGCCCGACAACCTGCCGGCCAGCGAGCTCTATGGCAACCCGGCGGTGCTGATGCAACAGCTGGCGAAGGTTGGTTTTCTGCAGCGCAGCGTCGGCAGTGAGCGGGTGAAGATCACCTCACTGGGCCAGCCGACCAGCGATACGATCCACGTCGATGCCTGGCAGCGACGCTGGCAGGTGCGCGTATGGCCGATGCCATACATGAATGTGCGGATAATTACGTTCTCTCTGCCGGTGCCGGACGGCTATGTGACGATGCTGCGGTTTGCCCCGCCAGGGCATGAATACGACAGTACGGCTGATCTCAACACGCTCACTGACTTTATCAGCGTGGCCTACGACGGCACCCTGGCGCAGTGGAAGGACTACCTGAAAAACACGGCACTGCTGCCGGCGGCGTTCAAGGATCTCAAGATCGATTTCGACTACGGTCATCGTTTCAGTTACGGCTCGAAGCGGCTGACGTTCTCCTTCGCGCCGGAGCTGCAGAAGATCGAACAGGACAGCAAGCTGACGCTGGCATTCAGCTATTTCGAGGACCATGGCAAGGTGGTCTGGGACGTAGGTGACGTGCAAGTGGCGGTGAATGACATCGACCCGGACCGGATCAACATCAAGCGGCATGTGGCGCCCTCCACCGATCTTGACGATGAGTTCAAGAGCGATTGGAACAAGCTTGTTCACGAACGGCATCCATACGATGGCATTGCCCAGAGCGCAAACGACGAGATGAATATTACGGCGACAGTGAATGCGTCAGCTGGCGCAACGCCTTCAGTGCTCTACAGCGCGCTCTACGCTGTCGACGGAACTCAGCCGCAGGCAACGATGAAAACCAAGCTCGACTTGCTCATGAAAAATCTGCACGTCGACGAGCACTGACGTCGGTGGGTGCTGCCTGCGCTTATCCTGTGCAGCACCCGTCGACCAGGTATCGGTAGCCAACGTGTGCAATAGATAGAGGAAAGCGGGTGAAACAGCGGGTACCAGCGGCGTCGCGAGATACTGACAGGGACAGCAGCACAAGCTGGCTGACGATGGCCGATGGCCAGCAGCTGTTCCTGCGCGACTGGGTGCCAGCGCAGGCACGCGGCGCCGTGTTGATCGTGCATGGGCTGGGTGAACACTGCGGCCGTTATCAGCGCCTGGCGCAATGGTTCAATCAGCGCGGATATGCCGTACGCAGTTACGATCAGCGCGGTCACGGGCAAACACCCGGCCCGCGCGGCGCGTTGCGGCACGGTGACGATCTGCTGGAGGATCTGGCCACGGTGTATATCCACTACGCGAATGGATTGCCGCACGCGCCGCTCTTGCTTGGCCACAGCATGGGCGGACTGGTCGCTGCGCGCACCGTGCTGGACGGCCGCATCACGCCGCCGGCGCTGTTGCTGTCTTCACCGGCACTGCGCACGTGGGAGCCCATCTGGCTGCGCAGGCTGGCCAGCCGGCTGGTGCGCATCACTCCGAATCTGCCACTGCGCAATGGACTGAAGTTCGGCAAGCTTTCGCACGACCCTGAGGTGGTGGTGGCCTATCGCCGTGATCCGCTGCGCACGGGCTGGATCACGCCACGGCTTGCGGATTTCATCTTTCGTGCCGGTCCAACATGCATAGCCGACGCCGCCAAGCTGACCATCCCCACTTTGCTGTTGGTGGCCGATAGCGATGAGCTGGTCGACCCCTCGGGCAGCCGTGCGTTGTCAAAGAAGGCGGCGCCGACACGGCAGTTGACCACGCGTTATTTTTCCACCCTCTACCACGAGCTGTTCAACGAGGCGGAGCCCGGGCGCAGCCAGGTATTGATGCAGCTGTCGGATTGGTTGGGCAGGCACACGATCTGACACGCGACTGGGGGTTTGAGCGCCGCACGAGCCGCAGAGAGTGGTGCGTGCCCGAGTGAGGAAGCCGAGCCGCGACACGTCGGAAGTTTCTCGATACGTCGTAGTCCTTGCAGCTGTTCGCGCGAGTCAAGTCGCCACTATGGCAAGCCTGTACCGCTACGCGCGTAGTGAGCGAGCGAGATGTTGTGCAGCACGCAGGGCAGTTCAACGGTGACACTTTGGCCAGTGCGCTGATACTCGTCGCGAGCTGCTTCACGAGCGAGTTTGATGGCGGCGCCGATCTGCTCCGCCTCGTACAGTACGTTGTCACCGCAGCAGACGCCCCACAAGCCGGCGGGCTGCTCTTTGATCGAATAGACAATCGGTGGATGCATGACCGATACCTCGTGCAAAAAAAGAGGGTGCCCGGTGCATCGGTTCAGCCGTTCGCGACGCGGCATCGTCCTGACTTCCCGGGCGTGCATAGAGTGCTAGCACGGGGTAGTGGACTGAAGCGGCGTGTAACCCGATGTGGCGTAGGCATCCGCCTACATGCGGTGCATGCGTGATCTGGTTCCATTCAAGCTCAAGCCATGGGCGCCGCGCGGATTGATCCTTCACACGGTGCGGGTGGCCTCCACTGGTGATACCCGCGAGGCACGCAGGGCGGGCATAAGCACGGATGCCTGGCCCAGCAAAAGCACCGCCACCACACCGATGACGACGTAACTCAGGGACAATCGCGCCATCTCGAACTGCGAGATCATTACCATGTTCAGGCCGATCGCCAGCAGCGTGCCCACGATCACTCCACCCAGGCTGATCATCAGGTTTTCGGTGAGAAAATAGTTGAGGATATCGCTGCGGGTAGCCCCCAGTGCTCGGCGTACTCCGATTTGCCGGCGCCGTTGGCTCACCCAGAAACTGGTCAGTCCGACGATGCCTGCGGCAGTCACGGCCAGCAGCAAAGCGCAGATAACCGCCATCAGGATCGCGACGCCGCTATCGGTCTTGTAAGCCGTTCCACGTATTTCAGCAAATGTCTGGACACCAGTGCTTGCGTCGATGGAGCGCAGGCGGTTAGCCGCGAACAGGGCCGCCGGTGCGGCGCGCACCACCTGATCCAGTTGCCCCGGCCGCGCACGAATGATGTATGTCGAGATGCCCGACAGTATCCGATACGGCACGAGCGTGGAGCGCTCGACCCAGCTGTCGGCAAAGCTGCCGGAGAACGTCTGCATTCGTTCGACCACACCAATGATGGTGCTCGGTCCGGCGTTGCCGATACAAAGAGTCTTGCCGACCGCCTGGCCTTTCGGGAACAGCTTTTCCGCGAGTGCCCGGGTAATGATCACTATCGGTGGCGCCAGGGTGGCACGTGCGTCCAGGTCAGTGATTTCGTCTTCGCGGAAATTGCGTCCGTCGACGAGCCGCAAACCCATCGTCGACAGCGCATGCTGATCCGCAAAATAAATCGCCGAAGGCGTCGTTGGCGTCTTCTGATCCCTCGTGTAGCGCACACCCATCGACCACCCGCTGGTACTGCTGAGCGGATAGGAGTTGCTGGAAAACGCGTCGACGACACCCGGCACATGGCGCAGGGTGTCCAGATCGGCAGCCAACAACGCGGGTATCTGTGGTGTCGCCGGTTTGCCGGCCCATTGATTCTGGATGACCAACAGGCTGCTTTCATCCACGCCACTGGGACGCAAAAGCCGCGCCATGCGTTGCTGCACGATAAATAGTGCGTTGCAGACGACAGCCAGGGTCAGTGCAATCTGCAAGGCAATCAGGATCGTGCCCGCCTTGTGCCAGCGCAGCGAGGCGAGGATGGGCTTGACCTGCATCAGCATGGCCTCAATTGCATTTCAGCTGCCACGCCGGCTGTACGTGCGCGGCCCGCCAGGCGGGGTAGAAAGCCGCCACTACCGTTGCCGCGACAGCAACCAGCAGAGTCAGCCCCACCAGACTCGCGTTGATCGAGGCCATGCGCGCTATATCCGGTGCGAATACCAGGCCGACACCAAACACCCCCAGCACCGTAAGCAACAAGCCCAGCCCGCCGCCGGCGACGCCAACGATGGTTGCCTCCACCATGAATTGCCCATAGATTTCGCCGCGCGATGCGCCCAATGCACGGCGTACACCGATTTCACCTGAGCGCCGCATGATCTTGGCCAGCAGCAGGCCAACGGTGTTGACCAGGCACACCAACAGAAAACTTATCGCCACCAACAGGGAAACCCGGGTCTCCGGCGGCACCACGTGTTCATGATCAAGCCATTGCATCACGTCGTGCAGGCGCACGTTCGCGTGCCAGTTGAATCGCCCACTGCGCTGTTGCTCGTTGGCATAGCCGGTGAGGAATTGTCGATAACGTTGCTGCGCGGCAGCATCCGGCAATTCGGCCCAGAACGACACCCAGACGCATGGTGAATGCAGCCAGCCTTCCCACCCTGGCGGCGGTGGCGCAGGGCAGTTGTTGCCGCCAGCGGTATCCGTCTGAAGATCCACGGCGCGCGTAAAGGGGAGGAAGAATTGCGGCGCTTCGGTAAAGCCGTTGCTGTTGTTGACGTCGTAGAAGCGGGGTCGTGGATTCCAATCACCAAGGACACCGGCAACACGATAGACGTGGCCGTCCAGATTGAGCGTGCGGCCAACACTGTTGCTGTCATCAAACAGTTTTTTATTGAGCTGGCTGCTGATGACGATCACGTTTGCGCGTCGCGTGTCTTCGACCTTGCTCCAGCCACCGCCGTAGCGAAATGGAACGTTAAACATCGGAAAGAAATCGGCATAGGCCGCGTAACCCTTCACGCCGAACGGCATCCGCGTGACTTCATCCGGGATCATGGTGTATCCCACTGGATAGATGGCTGTCTGACGGGTGGCCTGATGCGCCTGCATCAGCGCCATCGCATCGATATAGGTCAGTGCATCGGGAAGGTCAACTTTTGTTTTGCCGCTCTGGGGACCAAGGTTGTCGATTTGCGCGGTGAACAATTGCGTCGATTTCTCCGGTAACGGATTACCCGATACCGCGCGAAATACGGCGAAAGTGGTCATCGATGCAGCGACGCCGAAACCGATGGAAAGCACCATCAACATAGTCAGGCCGCGACTGCGCGTGAGGCTGCGCAAGGCCAGTTCAATGTAGTAGATGAGCATGGCGCAGCCTCGCGGCAGGTTTATGAGCGTTGGCTTAGTGAGCCTGTCCCACCTGGGTATGTTGCGAATAGATAGCGTGCCAACGCCCGTCGGCGTAGACAAAGATGTCTGACGATTTGATTCCTTTCTGTGGCCCCAGCGCCCGATCGTAGAAGGTCGCGACAGCGGTGTTGTCATGGATCGTGGTGATCGTGCCGTAAGGATGAGCGCTCCTGTAAGAAGCAACCTTGCCGTTCGCCGTGGCGATATCTGTACCGTGGTTCTTCGCGGCACCTGCAAGGATCTGTGCCTTGGAGTGCGAGGTGCCGTCAACATTGACCGATTGGTATGGCGGCAGCAGCATCTGGTCGAGATAGGCAGTATCGCCCGTATATTCCGCAAGACTCCAATGGTTATCCGTAGCGGTCACACCCGCCTCGGTTCGCTGCATTTCTGCAGCGGAGATCGGCCCGGAATCCTGGGCCCTTGCCGGACTCATCAACAGGCAGGTGCCCATGGAGAACACCAACCAACCTGCACGAACTGCGCGAATGCTGGATAAACTTTGATCGAAGACGGTCATGATGCTTTCCTGTCGTGTCACGGGGGGTGTCGTGAACTGAGGCTGGAATACATCGGTGGCGTTCGCATTCTCTTTGTGATGAACGCCGTGAGTCTGGGACGAGCGGTCGAATTTCGGGGCTTAGCGGTGTCCGCTATCGCGGAGTCTCGAATGGACGTCTTGATCCACAGAGATTCACGAAACTTCGCTTACTGTGTGCACTTCCAAACCGATGGCGCAGTGCGCACACTGTGTATCCGTGCAGCATGTCATGGCGAGGTGGATCATCTTCATCGTTGCTCGGACAGGGCTGGCATGGGTGAGAGAAAAGCGAGAAGGGTATGACCGACTATTTTTCGCGGCAGCGACTGAAAACATGGAGTCTCGCATTCGCGTTCTGGACGCTGGTTGCGACCTCTTACGCGGTCAGTGCGGTGATCAGCTCGGCGAGTGAAGGGCATCCTGCTTCGTGGCTCCGCACGATGTCGTGGTATTTGCTGTATTTCTATCTGTGGATGGCACTGACGCCACTGATCAGTTGGCTGGGTTGGCTCGGTGCGCATGGGTGGCGCAGGTTCTGGGTGCTGCACGTGCCGTGCAGCCTGCTGGTTGCCGCAGCGCAGAGCGCCACCATGTTGTCGCTCTATTGGTGGTGGCTCGGACCCAATCCGCATAGCGAGATCACGACCTTCGCCGGCTTCCTGAAAGACGAGGCGGTCTTCCAGTTCCATCTCAGCGCGCTCATCTACTGGTTGCTGCTGGTGGTGCTGCGAGGGATGGTGTCGCAGCGTTCGCTGAAGGACGAGCGGCTGCGCAATTCGCAGCTCGAAGCCCAGTTGGCGCAATCGCAGCTGCAGACATTGCGCATGCAATTGCAGCCTCATTTTCTATTCAACACGCTCAATGCCATATCGGCGCTCGCGCTGGCCGATCCCGCACAGGCAAGGCTGATGATTGCGCGCCTTAGCGACTTCCTGCGGCTCACCTTGGAAGAGCGTCACGCGCAACAAGTGCCGCTGTCGCGCGAAATGCAATTTCTCGAATGCTATCTGGGCATTCAGCAGGTGCGCTTCCAGGATCGACTCGTGACGCATCTGGACGTGGCCGGCGATACCGTCAACGCGTCGGTACCCAGTCTGATCCTGCAGCCGCTGGTCGAGAACGCGTTGCGCCACGGATTGCTGGCGAAAAGCGATCGGGGAAACCTCTATATATCTACGCGACGCGACGGTGCACATCTGCGACTGCGCGTTGATGACGATGGCCTGGGTTTGCCGAAAACGGGACATCTTGAAGGCATTGGATTGAGTAATACCCGCGCACGGCTACGGGCCCTGTTTGGTGATGCCGCGAGCATGGATCTGATCGGTATGATCAACGGCGGCACGCGCGTGGAGTTGCGCTTCCCCTTCGTGGAGAGTGTCGCGCAATGATGCCGCGCATTCGCACGCTCCTGGTCGATGACGAAGTGCTTGCACGGCTAGCCGTGCGGCAGGCGCTGGCAGCTCATGCAGACATCGAGGTCGTCGGCGAGTGTGGTAACGCTGTGGAAGCCTTGCAGGCGATCGACGCGCTTGAACCCGACCTGATTTTCCTCGATATCCAGATGCCGGGCGACGATGGGTTCCGCCTGTTGCGTAGCTTGCCACCCGCGTCCCTGCCGCTGGTGGTATTTGCGACGGCGTTCGCCGAGCATGCGCTGGAGGCCTTCGATGCCAATGCCATCGACTATGTGCTGAAGCCCATCGATCAACCGCGTTTTGATCAGGCCATGCTTCGCGTTAAAAAGCATTGGCACGGACTTCAGGCCCAGCGTTCGGACGGCGGCACGTCTGCCTATGCCGATGGCGACCGCAACTACATCCGACGTATCAGCGTGCATGCGGGCGAACACAGCCGTGTGATTCCGGTAGCGGAAATCGACTGGATTCGCGCCGACGGCAACTATGTGCACATTCATGTGACAGGGAAGCGGTTCCTGCACCGTGAAACACTGCGTCATCTGCAAGAGTCGCTCGACCCGAACCATTTTCTTCGCATCCATCGAAGCATTGTCGTGAACGTGGAACGCGTCCGCGAAGTTCACACGTTGTTTCAGGGGCACGCCGAGGTGGTGCTGCACGACGGCACCCGACTCGACCTGAGCCGGCGTTTCCGCGCTAGTGCACGCGCCGCGCTTGGACTGCGTTGACAGCACCTCCAGTGATGCGTGCTTAATAGCTGCGAAGGAATGACTGCCCTGTTTCGATGTCCGAAACATCAACAGACCATTTGCCTCGCTCTATTCAAAGGCGCTCAACCGGCATCACGCGACGACGGGTACGTTCACGCAGCGAGCATTCACGCATCTTGTCCGCCAACGCTTCCAGGTCAGGTATGCCGTAGAGATAGACCGATGCCATTCCCTGATCGGAGGTGTGCAGGTGGACCGTGCACTGGCCAAGCATCCGCATGCCCAGCGGCTTCAATAAATCGAAGTGATCCACCCGGAACAGCTCGAGGTTGTCCTGCACCTTCGACAGGATTCCACGTTCGACGCGCACGCGCTGGGTGGTCACGGTGAATTTGGTCGATAGACTTCACAGCCAGTACACCAGCAAGCCGATGCCAAGCGTTATGACCACGATGACGTACTGGCCGAACGAATAGATCACTTTGGGATGACCCGAAAACAGTGTCTGTTCTTTCGTCGCCTCTCTGGTTGCAACATAGGCATCCAGATCCGTTCCGCAATAACGACATTTGTGTGCGGCGGCCTGGATCGGCTCGGCACACGCTGGACAGGCTTTCATCCCATCTTCCATAGCTCTACTCCGGCTGGATCGAAGACAAGAGTACCTAACTTCGCACTCGTCTTACTGACCATCACCGATACGGGTTACCGAGGGACGGTTTTCCGTTCAGTGCCAGGTCCGTTTCGGGTCGGTGGCCGGCATTCGCAGCGCGCCAGCCGATCTTCGGAAGATTTAAGGCATCCTATGTCCATGGTCAGGTCGTCGTGACCTCAGGCTTGGAAGAGACATGTTGGACTTCTTCAAACAAGTGTCGCTGTTTGTGATAACGGCACTGGCCGAGATCATCGGCTGTTACTTGCCATGGCTTGTGTTGAAACAAGGCAAATCGATGTGGCTCTTGCTGCCAGCAGCCGTTTCGCTGGCCCTGTTCTCCTGGCTACTTACATTGCACCCTGCGGCAGCCGGCAGAACGTATGCCGCCTATGGCGGTATCTATATCGCGGTCGCGTTGCTCTGGCTGCGATTTGTCGACGGCGCGGTGCTAACCCGTTGGGATGTCACCGGGGCATGCGTGGCTCTCCTGGGTATGGCCATCATCGTCGCACAGCCTCAAACGTAACGACGACGAGTCGGTAGGGAAAGACACACAGCGTCGACGCAATGCCTCCGCCTGGCACGCCGATGCAACGTGCCCATCGTGGTCAGTTTGATTTGTAGAACACATAGGTCGCCGTATAGGGCACACCGACTTTTGTACCGCTCCTGATTGGTGGCTTGGCAGGTGCAACGCCACCCTGCGTGGAGATCCGCTGCACGTAGACGACTTTGTTCAATACGCCGGCCGCAGGATCGGCCGTGACCTTTACGAGTAGCCATGGAATGTCGGTGGAAGCCCGTTGCGCAGGCACTGCTGTAACCGGCGTAGCCATATCACGGGCAACCTTGCTTCCATCGGCCGCCTCCCAGGAAGGCCCCGCATAGTGATAGATGATGCCCTTGAGTCCGTTCAACTCAGCCAGAGGCGCCTCGAATGCCCATTTCGGCGCCATGCCACCATCCGCTGTGCTCGTATAGATCTGGACGCCCGTGGCCTTTGCCGTGAAAGCGACGGCGTATCCGGAGGGCGGCTGCAATGCGGCCGGGACGGCTTCCGACGCTCGCAAAACGTTCACTCCAGCGACGAGTAGAAGAGCGGTCGCGACCAAGGTAGTGGTTTTATATCCAATCATCGATTTGTCCTGGCTGATGGTATGTATTTCTTGGTGGAATCGGGATGTCGGGGGTGCCAACCAAGATAGGAAATATTTCTACCATCTCAAGCGGATAAAGCCGAATTCGCCGGCCCATGATTCGGTGCTGCAAGATCGCCTGCGGGTCATTTGCGCTGAAATTTCAGGCGTAACCCTGCCAACTTGAACTTCGGCGCTGTCGAATCTTGATTCCGTCGAGACGTCATATGGCGGGTGCCAGCGGATTTTGGCCGGTTTTTAGCGCGACCGCGTTGGGTTGGCGTCTGACGCTGGCCCCTCGCAGCAGTATGGCCTGCAACCATAACTTGCCATAGAATGAGAAAACTCATGGATAAGTAGTGCAGTCATGATTATTGAAAATGGATTGGCGCTGCGTCCGCTCGACCTGGACGCTGTGCAAGCCTTCGTGCTGATAGCCGATCTCGCCAGCTTTACGCGGGCCGCGGAGGCCCTTGACACCACCCAGTCGGCGGTCAGCCTCAAGCTGAAACGGCTGGAAGGCCGACTTGGTCGGCGCTTGCTTGAACGCACCCCGCGGCGAGTACGGCTATCGGCGGAGGGCATGAACTTTCTCGATGCTGCCCGTGAGCTGCTCAGTGCACATGAGCGGGCATTGAGCAGTCATGTCACGGCACGCATAAGTCTGCGTATTGGCATTGGCGATCAGGCCGGCGGTACGCAATTGCCGACACTGCTGGCCAAGGTCGGTGCCTGTGATCGCTCGCTGCAACTTGAAGTGCGTATCGGCTCGTCACGCAGTTTGCTGGCCGCTTACGACAGCAACGAACTGGACGCGGTGATCGTCTGTCGCGATACCGAGCGACCCGACGGCGAGACGCTCTTCATCGAGCCCCACCACTGGTATGCGATTTCCGATTGGGAGCAAACTCCCGGCGAACCACTTCGACTGGCCTCGCTGGCCTCACCTTGCACGGTGCGCGGGCTTGCCCTCAAGGCGCTGGAAGAAGCCGGTATTGCATGGAGCGAAGTGTTCGTTGGTGGCGGTATTCCGGCGGTCAGTGCGGCGGTATCCGCCGGTCTCGCCGTATCTCCGCTCACGCGTCGTACCTGTCCGCCTTCGGCGGTGGACGTAGGTGCTCGGCTGGGTTTGCCTGAGATACCGCCCATCGAAATCGCGTTGTACACACGTACGACTGAGCCACGCACGCGGGAGGCCATCCGTATTCTGGTCGCCGCGCTGAGAGCGACCACTTCGTCTTAATGCCGGCTGCTTATTGATCCAGCCCGCCGGTACTTCCCCCGCATACCCTTCGACTTCGCTGCGCCGCGCTCAGGGCAAACAGTTTATGCGGGGAAGCTACCGGCAGGCCGGATCAAATGCCTGTCACTTGCGAGCCAGTTGCGCCGGTGTCCAGCCACCGCCAAGTGCGCGAATCAATTGCACGCTGGCGCGCAGACGCTGCGTGTCCAGGCTGAGCAGGCCACGCTGCTCCTGCAAAGCAACGGTCTGCGCCTGCACTACGTCCAGATAGCTCACGGCACCATGCTTGTACTGGTCCATCGCCAGACCCAACGCATGTTGTGCGGCATCGGAAGCATCCTTCTGGTCGCTGCCAGCGGTACCGAGATGATCGAGCAGGGTAAGGTTGTCCTGGACCTGCTGGAATCCTCCCAATACGACGCCGCGATATGTCGCGCCCGCTGCATCGGTCTGTGCCTTGGCGGCGACGATGGTAGCTTTGCGATAGCCGCCGTCGAACACGTCGACCAACAGTGATGGACCGATCGCCCAGATACGACTGGGCGCGGTGAGCAGGTTGGCCCAGCCGGTACTTTGATAACCCCCTTGGGCATTCAGCGTGAGCGATGGGAACCATGCCGCACGAGCCACACCGATGCGTGCGTTGGCTGCGGCCACTCGGCGCTCGGCGGCAGCGATGTCCGGTCGACGCTGCAGCAGGGTGGACGGAACGCCGATCGGCACCACCGGTAACGAAATCGATGCCGTCTGCGCAGGCAAGTTGAAGGTAGATGCGTTCTCGCCGATCAGCACCGCGATGGCGTCCTGCATCAACGCGCGTTGAGCGATGGTCTGCGACCATTGCGAGCGCGCATCCGAAAGCTGCGTCTGTGCACGCGACACGTCCAGGCCGGAAACGATGCCACCGGCATGCAGGTTGTGCGTCAGCTGCAGCGCTTTTTCATACGCCTCGATGGTTTGCTGCAGTAAGCCGATCTGCTGATCAAGGCCGCGCAACTGGACGTAGTCGTCCGTGAGCTGCGCTTGCAGGCTGAGCTGCGCCGAAGCGAGATCGGCTGCTGCAGCCAGTGCATCGTCGCGTCCCGCCTCGACCGTGTTGCGCACGCGACCCCACAGATCGACTTCGTAGCTGGCTTGGACGCCGACGGTGTACGAGTGGTAGTCGGCCGGTGCCGTCGCGCTACGCAGTGGTGCGGTATCCGATTCTCGATTGCGCTGAGCATCGGCGCCAAGACCTATGGATGGAAACAGTCCCGAGCGCGCTTCTGCACTGAAGGCCTGCGCCTGGGTGTAATGCGCCAATGCCACGGCCAGGTCGGTGTTGTTCGCCAGCAGGCGCGTTTGCAATTGATCCAGCTGTGCGTCGCCATAGAGCTGCCACCATTGATCGCGCGGCAGTTGATCGGACGGTTGCGCGGCAATCCAAGGTCCCACGTCATGGTATGGCGTGGCTGCCGGTGTTGCCGGCGGCTTATAGGCCGGTGCCAGCGAACAACCGCCAAGCGCCAAGGCGATGCTGAAGGCGATTAGGAATTCACGCTTCTTCATGAGGCTTTTGCGACCTTCACGCCACTGTCCTTGTTGGGCTTGGTGGTCGCCTCGCTGCTGGCGATCTTCACGGTATCGCCATCGTTGATGCCATCGGGCGGACTGCTGATGACACGATCATTGACCGACAGCCCAGAACCGATTTCCACCGTCTTGCCGTAGTCGTGCCGGATGCTGATCGTCTTGAAAGTTATCTTGTCGTCGCTGCCAACCGTCGCCACACGCAGTCCGTTGTTGTCGAAGATCAGCGTGTCGGCAGGTATGCGCAGCGCAGCGGCGTCGGAGGGCAACGGAAAGCGCACGTGGACAAAGCTGCCCGGCATCAGCTTGCCGTCCGTGTTGTCCACCATCAACTGCACCAGCGTCGTGCCGGAACTGGCATTGACTGCATTGGCCAACGCGACGACCTGGGCGTCGAAATCGTGGCCGGGATACTCCGGCACCTGCAGCGCTGCACGGCTACCTGGACGGATCGCCGGGCCGTAGCTCTGCGGTACTTGCACGTAGACGCGCAGCTTGCGGATATCGGAAACCACGAAAAGCTCAGCCGCGCTGCCGCCACCGACATTGATCAACGCGCCGACGTCAGTGTCGCGCGCTGTCACCACGCCGTCGAACGGCGCCACGATACGTGCGAAAGCCTTGGTGGCCAGCAGGCGATCGACATTGGCTTGCGCGGCATTCATCAGCGCCGCCTTTGCAGCGTAGTCGCCGGTTTTCACATCCACGTCCTGCTGTGCCACGGAGTCACTGCCGAGCATCGCCTGCCAGCGCTTCGCAGTGATGCCGGCAAGTTCGGCATTGGCTTTCGTACTGGCCAGATCCGCACGGGCCTGCAGCAGTTGCTGATCGATTTCCGGTGTCTGGATTTCGGCGAGCAACTGGCCGGCCTTTACCGGTGCGCCGATGTCCACGTTCCAGTTCTTGAGATAACCGCTGACCTGCGCGTAGATCGGTGCGCGCGTATAGGCTTCCATACGTCCCGGCAGATCCAGCACGCCTTCCGCCGTGCTGCGATCAGGCGAGACGACGCTGACACTGGGTACGGCCTGGGTTTCGGTCCAGGTTTTCAGGCTTCGCGCTTGAGTCACGCGGGTAACCAAGCCGATCACCACGATGGCGACCAACACGATAATCGTGACCAGTGCGGCCATACGCAAACTTCGACGAGACAGCTTCGTAGTGGAAGTAGAAGTGGTTGCGATTTCAGACGACATAAGCGGGTTCTCCAGAAGCATCGGCCGGGCTGGGGGCATGGCTGTGACGTGCATGGATCATGCTGAACACCACGGGCACGAAGAGTAGGGTGGCACCGGTGGCGAACAGCAGGCCGCCGATCACCGCGCGGCCCAGCGGGGCGTTCTGTTCGCCGCCCTCGCCAAGTCCCAGTGCCATGGGGGCCATGCCGATGATCATCGCCAGTGCCGTCATGCAGACCGGACGGAAACGTGTAAAGCCGGCTTCAAGCGCAGCCATCGCGGCATCGCCGTGTTCGGCCAGCCGCTCGCGGCAGAAGCTCACCACCAGAATCGAGTTGGCCGTCGCCACGCCCATGCACATGATCGCGCCGGTAAATGCGGGCACGGACAGCGGCGTATGCGTGGCGAACAGCATCCACACGATGCCGGCCAGTGCAGCGGGCAACGCGGTGATGATCACGAACGGATCACTCCACGACTGGAAGTTGATCACGATCAGCAGATAGATCAGCACCACCGCGCCGAGCAGGCCGAACAACAGGCCTGAAAACGCGCTGTTCATCGTCTGCACCTGACCGAGCAGCACCACGTGCGAACCCTTCGGTACAGTGCTTGCGTTGCTGTCGATGATCTTCTGCACGTCGCCGGCCACCGCACCGAGATCGCGATCCTGGGTGGCCGCATAAATTTGCACCACCGATTGAATGTCGTACTGATCGACGACCGCGTTGCTGGCCTGGCGCTTCAGCGTGACCAGGCCACCCAGGATCTGCGCCTGGCCACCGACACCGTTGATCGGCAGATTGCGCAGGGCGGCCAAGGTATCGAGATTATATTGCGGGGTTTGCATTACGATCGGATAGGACACGCCGTTCGCCGGGTTCAACCAGAACGTGGGCGCCACCTGACTGGAGCCGGCCAGGTTCACCACCAGGCTGTTGGTGACGTCGCGCTCCGTGATTCCCAGCAGCTGCGCCTGGGTGCGATCCACGTTGATGTCGAAACCCGGATTGGCCTGCGATTCCTGGATGCGGGCATCGACCACACCGGAGACGTGCTTGATCTGATCGAGCAGCTTGTTCGCATACGCGAAGTTGGCAGCCAGGTTCGGGCCGCGTACCTGCAGGTCGATCGGTGCCGGCGCGCCGAAATTCAGGATCTGACTCACGATATCTGCCGGCGGAAAAGAGAAGGTAACGCCGGGGAATTCGCGCGGTAACCGCTCACGCAATGTGCGTATATATTCGGCCGTGGGGCGATGGCCTTCGTTGAGTGCGATCTGGATGTCGCCATCCTGCTCACCGATCAAGCCGGTGTTGTTGTAGGTCGTATTGATGCCGCTGTTCGACAGGCCGATGTTGTCGACCACCGTGCCCAGCTCGTCGGCGGGAATCACCTGCTTGACGTTTTGTTCGATGCTCGCGAACAACGTGGAGGTGTCTTCCATGCGGGTGCCGATCTGCGCGCGCACGTGCATCAGAATCTGCCCGCCGTCCACATCGGGAAAGAAGTTACGTCCCAGAAACGGTACCAACAGCATCGAGACCGCAACGAAGGCGAGAAAGCCGATGACGAAAGGTTTGCGATGGCCCAGCGCCAGCTCGAGAAGCGCGTGGTAGGAGCCGCGAATCTTCTCGAAGCGCGCCTCGAACGCACGCTGGAAGCGCACCAGCGGATTACGCGACGGTGGCAGCGCGACGCTCGTGCCATCTTCGTTCGTAGGCGACGCATGCGGCTTAAGCAGGAACTTCGCCATGGTCGGCACCAGGGTGCGCGACAGGATGAACGAGCAGATCATCGCGAACATCACGGCTTCTGCCATCGGCACGAACAGGAAGCGCGCCACGCCGTCCAGGAAAAACATCGGCACGAACACGATGCAGATGCACAACAGTGATACGAAGGCCGGCGTCACGATCTGGCGTGCGCCATCCATGATCGCCGTCTCCGTGTCCTTGCCGTGCTCCAGATGCCAGTTGATATTTTCGATGGTCACCGTGGCATCGTCGACCAGGATGCCGACCGCGAGTGCCAGGCCGCCCAGCGTCATGATGTTGAGCGTTTCGCCAAACACCGATAGCAGGATGATCGCGCCCAGAATCGCCAGTGGGATCGAGATCGCAATGATCACGGTCGAACGCCAGCTGCCCAGAAATAGAAGAATCATCAAACTGGTCAGCGCCGCCGCGATCACACCCTCGCGTGCCACACCGCTGATCGCCGCACGCACGAACAGCGACTGATCGCCGATCGGTGCCACTTTCAGGTTGTCTGGCAGAATGCCCTTGCTGTCTGCGAGGCGTTGCTTGATTCCGCTCACGATCGCCAGCGTCGAAGCCGAGCCGTTCTTCAACACACTGAGCAGCACCGAGCGATGGCCGTCTACATGCACGATGTTGGTTTGCGGCGGACTGCCGTCGAGCACATGAGCTACGTCGCGGATATACACCGTGGTGCCATTGACGGTCTTGACCGGCAGATCACCCAGCGCATTGATATCCGATGGTGCATTGTTGAGTTGCAGCGTGTACTCGAACGTGCCGACTTTCTGCGTGCCTATCGGCACGATCAGGTTTTGCGCTGCCAATGCGTTGGCAACGTCCTGCGCGGATAAGCCGCGCGCTTGCAGCGCGGCTGGGTCCACGTCGATCTGTACCTGGCGCGTCTTGCCGCCATACGGGTATGGAATTGCTGCACCGGCCACCGACACCAGCTGCGGCCGCAGGATGTTCAGGCCAAGATCGCCCAGGTTCTGTTCGCTCAAGCCGTTGCCCGAGAGTGCGAGCTGCAGGATAGGCACGGTAGAGGCGTTGTAGTTGAGGATCAGCGGCGGGGTGATGCCCGGAGGTAGCTGCTTGAGCAGCGTCTGCGACACTGCGGTGACCTGCGCGTTGGCCGTAGCGATGTTGACCGTGGGCTGGAAGAAGATCTTGATGATGCCGAAGCCACCGATCGATTTGGCCTCGATGTGCTCCACGTCATTGACCGTCGTGGTCAGCACGCGCTCAAACGGTGAGGCGATGCGTCCGGCCATCTGGTCGGGCGGCAGGCCGGTGTACTGCCACACCACGGCAATCACCGGAATGCGGATGTCCGGGAAGATGTCGGTCGGTGTACGCAGCGCCGCGAGCGGGCCGATGATCATGATCAACATCGCGAGGACGACAAACGTATAGGGCCGGTCTAACGCCAGCCGCACAATCCTCAACATTTAAACGTACTCCAGGGGGTTAGCGGCATGGGCGCGAAACGGCGCAGCAGACAGTGCGTGGTGTCGATGACTTCCGCGATGTCTCGCCGTGGTCACGGCCATGGCCCGTGTAGAGATCTGCTTGCCCGGAACCGTGATCGCTACATCTGATCGCGAAATGATGACGTGTTCCGCCGGCGGAAGCTTTGTTGTGGGACGAAGCATTTCTTTGCCTCATGTTTCAAGATCGCTGGCAAGCCGTAGCAGTGGTTCGGCAGCGCGCTTTTCGCCAGGCAGCCACAACGACAGCACGCCACCGAGCGCAAGCAGCACAACATTGCATCCCAGGGCCGAGGTGAACGCGTGCGCATAGGCATCCAGACTGTGTTCTGTGCCGAGCGCGCTGTAGAAAATTCCACCGATGATCGCAACGCCCAGCGAAGCGCCGATCTGCAAGGCGGAGATCGCAACTCCTGAAGCCAATCCGGCGTGGCGCGAGTCAATACCGCCGATGACGGCCTTGATGACCGAAGGCATCACCGTGCCGAAGCCCAGCCCTGCGCATGCCAGGCCGATCTTCAGGCCTGCGGGAAGCGTGTGGCTGACCGCCAGCATGACGATGGCGAAACCAAGCACCTGAAGGGCGAAGCCCAGTGTCAACGCGCGCACGCCAAGGCGATGCATCAGGTGCGAAGATGCCAACGACGCAAGGAAACCCCCGCCAACATAGGGCAGCGTCGCGACGCCGGCATCGAACGGCGTCATGTGGAGTCCACTCTGCAGGTACACGGAAAGGGTCAGGAAAAACGAAGACTGCATGTAGAACGCCACAGCCATCGCGATGCCCACGACGAAACTGTGGTTGCGAAATAGCGAGAGATCCACAAGCGGTGAGCCGCCACGATCCGCAAGTCGCTTTTCGAACCGGATGAAAGCGAAAAGTGTCATTGGCGACACCGCAAGCATGGCGATGATCCACAACGGCCACCCGGTCTCGCGACCCTCGACCAGCGGGTAGACCAGCATGCCCAGGGTTACCGAGAGCAGCACGACGCCGCCAAGGTCGAGTCCTTGCGCATGTTCCTCCCGCGAGTCACTCAGGAAAAAAACACTGCCGACGAGGGCAGCGATGCCGATCGGTACATTGATCAGGAAGATCGCTTGCCAGGGCAGTCCAAACGGATGGGCTGAAACCAGTACGCCACCGAGCAGCTGACCGCAGATGTTGGCCAGACCAAAGGTGGCGCCATAAAGCGCAAGTGCCCGGCTCTGTTCCGCTGGCGGAAACAACACCCGAATCGAAGCCAGAACTTGCGGCGCCATCGCGGTCGCCATCAGACCTTGCAGGATGCGGCCGGCGATCAGCACGTTCGGCGACCATGCCATTCCGCACAATACGGAGGCGACGGTAAAACCCACCACGCCAAGCACAAACATCCGCTTACGACCGAACCGGTCGCCGAGCCGTCCGCCCGTGATCAGGAACACCGCGTAGGTGGCAGCGTAGGCCGAAATAATGAACTGCACCGCGCTCGACGTCGCGCCGAGATTCAGCCGGATTACCGGCAACGCCAAATTGACGACATTGAAATCGAGGGGTGGCAGGAATGCACCCATAAGCAACACCGCGAGCGCAAACCACCGGCGAGAGTGCTCTGGAATGAATACAACTTCCGTGTGCCCATCGGGCATACGGAAGTGCTTCTCTTTGGGCTGCGCGCCCATGTGGCTGCTCCTGAACGGGGGATCGAGCGGCTTTAGCTCCCAGCCCAATACTCGGGCTGCGGTAGTGGGCGCAGTCTAGGCGTGGCCTATCATTTCGTACAGATATGTATGAATATTTTAGTGATATGGGATGAAAATAGATGATGCGCTCGATGTGAAAGCATGCCCTGGAGCGTAGTGCATCGGCAGACAGCGCTACTTCACTGCGAGAACACTTTGGAAAAAGGGAAGCGCCAACTCTTCGGTCTGCTCATGCACCCGCGCCCGATTGACGCCCTCTTCGTCGTGGCAGACCCAACTTCCCCAATCCGGGGACTTGATCCCTGCAGGCGTGCACAAGCTGCCAAAGGTTGCGTGTCCCACCATCCCCGGTAGAAGAGTGAGAGTGGATGTCGAGATCAGGTTCGCGATTCGCTCGGCATTCGTTGCTGGCGGCGTAACGTTGTCAGCTCGCCCAGCCACGATATAAACCGGAATCCGAATGGATTTCAGGCTTGCATCGGTATCGCCCACGCCAAGGGCCGGGGCCATCGCAAATACAGCTTTCACTCGCGGATCGCTATGGGGTAGATGCGAACGCTCTACCGAAGCCTGCACGACGGCGTCAGTCTTTTTCAGTGCCTCAAATCGAGACAGTTGAGCCTGAATGACAGGGGGCAGATTGCAGTTGGGATCGTCAACCGTGTGGCTCTCGCAAAAGGTCTTTATTTGGTCAGGATCGAAGACGGCACCGGCCAATTCGAGCACGGTGGCGCCTCCCGAAGAGTGACCTGCTGCAACGATCCGATCTGCATCGATATGCGGTCCAAAGACCCGGTCGCCAAGCATTCTATCGATCAGGACCGAGAGATCTCTGGCACGCTCCCATTGAGCTCCAAATCCCTGCGGGATCGGCCCTCCCGCCTCGGCCGATGTGTTGCCGTGATGGTTCACGGCGGCAACGACGAAGCCGTGCGACGCCAGATAGTAACCAAGCCAGTCAAGTGACAATGCGGAGCTGGTATTGCCGTGAGAGAGTACGACGAGTGGATACTTTTTCTGTTTACCAGAGAGAGCGGCATCCTCCGCAAGAGGATAGGAGACGAAAAATTGCTTGAGCTCAGGAGCCCCGAAATTGGGCGCCTTCAGCCTGGCTCCAGGCACGGCTGGGTACCAGATGATCGTTGCAAGAGGGCGTGGCCCTGTTCCTTGCCAGTTGCTTCTACCTTCATCGACAAACGCCCTCTGAACTACGCCCACCGTAACGTCGTTCTGCTTTCGGCCTATTTCTTGCGCGCTTGCAGGCAAGATGAAGTTCAAGCCGAGCATAAGAAGCGATAACAAAAATACCCTGAACCTTATTTTCGCCTGCAGAGCTTTGGGTGCGTTCGTTGTCGTCGCACTTGGGGCGGTTGCCGCCACATACGCTCGGTCCAGGTTTCCTTGCTCTATCTGGGTGACGGCAGGAAATTGCAAGTCGAGCAAGTTCCATCCTGCGCCGACGTCGAGATCAGTGAGAAAGCCCATACAGCAACCTCAAAGTGAACGGTAAACCAAGGTCGCGAAAGTCACCTTTGGATAAGCTCAGATGAGTTGAACTTCGACTTCGCGGTACGTAGCGATGTTCATCGCACCAGCTTTTCATCACGAGCGCGAAGTGGAATGGTCCCGCACCCTGATCCGGCTGACAACTGGCGGCGTAGATGAGCTCTCTGATATCGAACCGAACACGAACGGATACCAGATCAACTGAGACCGGATACGAAAACGGCTTGCATCGTGCGCGTTAAACCATAGTTTGGCCGCCATGGCAAAGTATAGTTTTATAGTTTGGCCGCTGGTGAGCGTGTGGCTACGGGTCACCCGACGGCGCCAGATCCGCAGCTCGAAGCAATCAGATCACGAGTCCTATGACCTCTATTTGATGCTGTCGGGTAGAAATGATTGCCCCTGTCGCTGATGCGTGGATCGACCGGATAGGATCGCGGGCGGTGAGTTCACCAATTTTCGCTCCGGCT
>Ga0302305_1000499_pt1 | contig 23632 bp, 18 predicted proteins | sample III_Palsa_E2_3_FD_198764 | JGI IMG/M metagenome (GOLD analysis project Ga0302305, IMG submission 198764) | Peat permafrost microbial communities from Stordalen Mire near Abisko, Sweden - III_Palsa_E2_3 | ecosystem: Environmental > Terrestrial > Soil > Palsa > Peat permafrost | place: Sweden... | reverse complement strand
CCCTCGCTCCTTCAACCTCGATTACATGCCAGTTAAAGGGGGGGTTCGGGCCGAAGCCCTCCCCCCCCCTCGCTCCTTCAACCTCGATTACATGCCAGTTAAAGGGGGGGTTCGGGCCGAAGCCCTCCCCCCCCCGCGCTCCTTCAACCTCGATTACATGCCAGTTAAAGGGGGGGTTCGGGCCGAAGCCCTCCCCCCCCCTCGCTCCTTCAACCTTGGTTACGTGTGGTTTTAAAGGGGGTTCAGGCCGAAGCCCTCCCCCCCTCGCTTCACACAACGTTTGCCTTGATTCGCCGTCGCCTTCGTCGCCCGTATATGCCATCGTCGTCGTCGCCCGTATACGCCTACGCCATCCAAAGAGCTACCGGGGGTCCAAACGGAGTCGGGAGATGGTAAAGGTGGACCCTGCGAGGATCAAGGGGGGTCAGGCTCGCGCCTTTGCCCCTCTCTCCTGGTAAGCAGTACCACCTCCTTCGTCCGATGTTGCCCTTTCGCCCAGGCTACGGGGGTCGGGCAGAGTCCAGGAGAACGTGTGCAGGTCCACACCCCACAGTCTCCTTTCCTCCGCCCTCGCCCTTTCGCCAACGCCTACAATTCGACCTGCCAAAAGCAGGGGCTTAAGGAGTCAGGGTGATGGTGCGTGGGGGGTTAAAGGGGGTCAGGCTCGCGCCCTCGCCTCTCGCTCCGGCCACACGGGTTAAAAGGGGGGTCAGGCTTGCGCCCTCGCCTCTTCGCTCCCTACACCGTGGTGCTGTGGGGGGGGGTTAAAGGAGGGTCAGGCTTGCGCCTTCGCCACCTCGCTCCGTCCACGCGGGTTAAAGGGGTCAGGCTAATGCCTTTGCACCCTCGCTCCCTACACCTCGCCCATTCGTCCGCCGCCCAAGGCTCAGGGTGAGTCAGGGTGGTTGGTGCGTGGGGGTTAAAGGGGGTCAGGCCGAAGCCTTCGCCGCTCGCTCCGCCACACGGGTTAAAAAGGGGGGTCGTCAGGCTTGCGCCTTCGCCCTCTTTCGCTCCCTACACCGTGGTGCTGTGGGGGGTTAAAGGAGGGTCAGGCTTGCGCCTTCGCCACCTCGCTCCGTCCACGCGGGTTAAAGGGGTCAGGCTAATGCCTTTGCACCCTCGCTCCCTACACCCCGCCCATTCGTCAGCCGTCGCCAGGCTCAGGGCGAGTCAGGGGGTGGTGCGTGGGGGTTAAAGGGGGTCAGGCCGAAGCCTTCGCCGCTCGCTCCGCCACACGGGTTAAAAAGGGGGGTCAGGCTTGCGCCTTCGCCCTCTTTCGCTCCCTACACCGTGGTGCGTGGGGGGTTGAAGGGAGGGGGGGGTCAGGCCGAAGCCTTCACCCCCCCTCCCTCGCTCCGCCCACACGGGTTTCAGGGGTCAGGCTCGCGCCCTCGCACCCTCGGTCCCTACACCTCCCCGTCCTCATCCGTCGCCTTTCTGCCTAACCAATCTCAGACGGGAGATCCCGGGAGTCAGAGAGTGGTGCGTGGGGGGTTAAAGGGGGGTCAGGCTTGCGCCTTTGCCACCTCGCTCCGCCCACACGGGTTAAAGGGGGTCAGGCTTGCGCCTTCGCCTCTCGCTCCCCACCATTCCTTCGTCCGTCGAGTCCAGCCGATACCAAGGGTCCGTGGTATGGGATGGATAGGTCAGGCTTGCGCCCTCACTACCCGTCCCCACCACGGAGGCGCGTGTAGGGTTAAAGGGGGGGCTCGGGCTTGCGCCGTCGCCATCCCTCGCTCCCTTGCTCGCTCCTTGATACGTCTTCGCTACACCTCGTCGTCCCCCTAGCCGGCCGTGCAGTGGTCGGTTGTCGACTAGGGCAGCCCTGTTCGCTTGCGCTACTGGGGGCTGGGGTAGACTGTTTATTGAGCGTGGAAAGCCACCCCTCCGCTACGTATCCCCCACACCAAGAGTGCCCCTCAGGGTGTGGGGGGTCGGTAGCGTCAGGTTGACAAGCCACGCCCGCATCTATCCAGTCAGTGAAGCACGCAGTCACCATTACCAGCTCCGGCATTTTGGGCCGGCCCCCGAAGGAGCTCGATTCCCGGTTAGCCAAGCGTGGATGACCTTGTTGCCTGCTAATGGCCCCTGACAAGCGGATTATGACCCGTAAAGTGCCGAAGCCCTTACTCCATGCCCAGGTATGACCTGGGAACACTTGGTACCGCTTGCCATTTTCGGTCGGCGGGGGGCGCCCCCCCCGCCTTCCTCAAAGGCTTCCTAGCATCTAGATACGTCGCCCTGTCCCGGGAAACCTGCGCTTACCCGGGACGTGGACTAATTGGGACATCCGACGGGAAGCATGTTTATACTCCCCTTCCGTGGGAGTTGCCGATCTGGAATGCACGCGGGTGGGACGGCCCGCATGCACCCCATCCCTCCGTGCATGGTAAAAACAAGGTCGCACCATGCACGGGGGGAGTATCATGCACGTGGGCGGAGACTGCTTGGCTCAGCCCGCCCACGTGCACCCCCTCCTCGTACCTGGTGAAAAAACAAGTCGCACCATGGCACGGGAGGAGTATATGCACGTGGGCGGAGACTGCTTGGCTCAGCCCGCCCACGTGCACCCCCCCTCATGCCTGAAAACAAAGTCGCACAGTGCATGGGGGAGTCTTTCGTACACGTGGGGGCGGAGACTGCTGGCACAGCCCCCGCTCCCACGTGCACGTGCGCCCCCCCTCCACACCTGGTAAAAAAGTAAACGTCGTATACCAAGCATGGAGAGGAGGAGCATTCGCCGTCATAGTTACTGGGTACAGTTAATCCCTGTGGTAACTTTTCTCTCACCTCAAGCGTGGGCTGGCACCCGCCGCTAAGGATCGTTAAGCCGCAATTTCTTGCTTCACATTACTACTGAAAATGTGAGTTAAGCCCACTTTTGCCCTTATGCGCTACGAGACGTTTCTGTCGTCTCTGAGTGGACCTTAGGAGACTGCCGTTGCCGTATAGCAGTTTTCCGCCCCAGCCAAACTCCCCAACACGAATTTTCTGCTGCTCCGACTTTCGCGCCTCAGGTACTCCAGCAGAGGGTGTACAGAGCGGCCCAGTTCCCCCAGAAGCAGCACTCGCCAAGCTCGGGAGCCCAGCTCATGGATCCAAGGTACTATCCTGGGTCGCCCGGTACGCCGTACTGACAAGGTACATACCAGAAGGTTACCAGCCCGGTAGTGCAACCCGTTAGGGTTGGTATCCGGGGGGTGCTACGATCGTTACAGCATGAGCGAAGCAATGTCGAAAGTGGTGGTATTTCATGGACGGGCCGAGGCCCTCCCACCTATGCTACACCTTTAGAATCACCTCGCGTTCGTGAATAGAGTCAAGCTCAACAGGGTCTTCTTTCCCCGCTAATTGTGCCAAGCCCGTTCCCTTGGCTGTGGTTTCGCTAGATAGTAGGTAGGGACAGTGGGAATCTCAGTAATCCATTCATGCGCGTCACAAATTAACGCTGCTGGGCCGACACGGGCGGTGTCGGGTACCCCCTTGTGCTGCACAGGCGTGCCTCCCGCTAAAGAGGCACGCCCGTACAAAAAGGAATACCCGGTCCTACCCGTATCGGTCGTGACACATCCCCTCGGCGCGATCACCCCGCCCTACTGGGCCACTCCCCCGTCTACCACCCCCTAACGAGCACCGGAGCGACCGGTGCCCGCTTCGAGCAGGAGTGGCGTCTTGGGAAGGGCTTTTCAGGCGAGGCTCAACACGACTCTAATCGTCCTCCTCCCCCCGTTCCCATCTCCCTAGGCGAGGCGTACCGAGAACCGGTACGCCTCGCTTTCAAGCAGGAGGTGGGTCTAGGAGGCGAAAGTTTTCGAGGCGAGGCGTGACACGCCCTACTCGCCCCCTTTGTCCCGTCCGCCCACCCCTAACAGGTACCGGGCTACCGGTACCCGCTTCAAACGGGGTGGGAATCAGGGAGGCCAAGGGCTTTCGAACGAGGCACGCACACCGCGAGGATGTGGCAGCGGACCATCTTTATATCAGTTCATACACGATCCATTCCCAGCCTTATGGTCTCTCCACCAGGATCCACCCGCGCTACTGCGTACCCACTCCACCCCCCCACCCCTCGCCGCTAAGCGAAGGGTGGGGAAGAGGAAGCTTGCTCGACCCTCCCCGCCGCCGCCGACCCCTCTCCTGCCGCTAAGCAGGAGAGGGGGTGGTGGTGGTGATGGGGAAGGTAGGACAAGGGATACGGTTCGCACGAGTGGGCTGGCCACCTTTCATGGGGGGTGACCCCCCCATGGGTAGATGGTAGGGCTGGGCCCCCCAGGCGTCGCTTACACATGTTATACCGCCTGGGAAGGTTATTCGTCACATGACAATGACGAGGCATTTGGCTACCTTAAGAGAGTCATAGTTACTCCCGCCGTTTACCCGAGCTTGGTTGGATCTCGCCATTTTAACATCCAGAGCACTGGGCAGAAATCACGATTCGTTTACACGCGTTGGCATCAACAAATCGCTATGTTTTAATTATACAGTTGGATTCCCCTTGCCTTAGAAAGTTCTACGTTAGCCGTTAGTGGCGTGCTAGTTTTTGCCTGATCGAGACCAAGCAAATCCGGTTGTCGGCTACGGGGGTCCCTTTTCCCCCGATCCCCCTGTTACAGGAGACCGAAGTAGTCCGTGAACCCGTCGCGACCTTACCCGGCCCAGCACGCCCGACCTATAGAGCCAATCCTTATCCCGAAGTTACGAATCCGGCTTGCCGAATTCCCTTACGCTACTTTGATTCTATGCGCCAGAGACTGCTCATCTTGGAGACCTGATGCGGATTCGGTACGGATAGACTTAGACATAACACTCTCACCCATCCACTAGCTTTTCCAGGGCAGCGGAAGGAGATTGCAAACACACCGATAATCGGCATGCTCTCTAGGTGATGACACCTGGCTCTCTGCGCAATGCATACTGACCAGAGTGGTTACACCATCAACAAGGAGGGAAAATCCCTCTTGCAATTCCCAGCTACGTCACTAGTATCGGGTATACGTATTAAGGTCGCCCATTATGCCTAAGCCTAGTGCAGGAATATTAACCTGCTTCTCTTTCGTACCGCGAGCTCGGGGCGTTTCGGCAGGCGCGGGATTTTACCCCCACGCCTCCCTAATCAGCCCTCTGCTCAGGTTAACCTAGGTTTCCCTTGGTACTAAGATTCCGACTAACCCCCAATCAACTGCTGTTGTTGAGGAACCCTCCTCCACTTCGGCCTTCAGAGTGTTGCATATGAATACTTGCTACTACTACCAAGATCTGCTGCCCCGGCCGGTCCACGTGCTGGCAACAGCACGCTTCAACCCGACCTGGGGTATCCGCCCTACTCGTCCGCCCATTATTAGCACGTTAGACACGCCGACTCGCCTGAATAAAGGGGCCTCGGCACGGTATAGTTTCGCTAGTAGAGCCTCGTTCATTTTCAGGACTACCTCATTCGGCTGGTGAGCTGTTACGCACTCCTTAGCGGATGCCGGCTTCCATGGCCACCGCCCAGCTGTCGTCATGAGATAATGCCTTTTAAATGACCTTGGCTAGCGTATTAGAGAACCTAACCGCGCACAAGTTTGAACCCTTTTTGCCATCCTTGCTTACCAACGTGGCCCACTAAAGCAAGCTTGATCGAGCCCTGCCAGCCGCACCGAAGCACGACTGACCGGACTGGCGCATTAAAAGTTTGAGAATGAGACAAGTGGGCAAACCACCTGTAACTCCTAATCATTTCTTTACCGCACCATACTCGTTCGCCCTTGCTCTGCTATCCTGAGGGAAACTTCGGGGGAAACCAGCTACTAAACGACTCGATTGGTCTTTCGCCCCTATGCTCAAGTTTGACAAACGATTTGCACGTCAGTACTGTTTCGGCCTTCCACCAAGATTTCTCCTGGCTTGAGCCTACCCAAGCATAGCTCGTCGTTTTTCGGGACCTAACATGACATGCTCAAGCTCCAACCCCCGGCCCGAGGACCAGGGATGGGAGAGCATTGCGGGCTTCCTTGCGTCGGCCTTGGTGCTTTTTGCATGAGCTTCGCCGCCCGGGTTTGACGCCGTTCGACTTGCATGTACGTTAGACTCCTTGGTCCGTGTTTCAAGACGGGTGTGGAACGTAGGACACTACACAGCCCTTGCCCTCGATGTGGCAAGCACGCGAGCGCTCGTAGGCGCCTACCAGTCCCTGCCGCGCTGTCCCCCCGACCCGAGAATCAGGTTGGACAACACGGTGGCCTCTGGTAGAGCCTACTATTAACTCGCGTACGGGTTGCGCCGCTAGTGGGCCGGCACGGGAGGGTCGAGACCCCCCCGGGCGGCTTTTCGCGTGGCCCATTGTTTCACGTGCACGTTAGACGGATTTCATGCTCTTTTAAGTCCCCAAGCGGGGTACTTTTCAGCTTTCCCTTACGGTACTTGTTCGCTATCGGTCACTCACAATCGTATTTAGCCTTGGATGGCCAGCACCACCCATATTCAGCTAGCATTTACAAGCTAGCCTACTCACGGCTTGACCCCTTCCTAGCTCGCCCTGCCAGGTCGCATGTAACGCCCTGTGCCCCCGGGAGGTCATCCCGTGAACTGCAAAGTCCGCTATTCCGAAGCCATACCTTCGACTACAGGTCCCCAAGCCCGGTTAGGGGCAGGGGGATTCGGTCTCGGGCTATTCCCTTTTCGCTCGCCGCTACTGGGGGAATCTCGATTGATTTCTTTTCCTCCGCTGACTTATATGCTTAAATTGAGCGGGTGAACGCCCTGCTCTGGTGCCCTTTCGATGCAGGCAGCCCCCGCGGTATGGTCATGGTCAAGGTTGAGTGCACGCCCGGAAGCGTGCACGCCTTGGCCAAAGGCCAGACGGAGGAGGACTTGCCCTCTCTCAGGAGTTTGGAATGGAACGGGTATAGAGGCAAGGAATCACACGCTTAGTCAGCACCCCCAAGGAAGAGGTGGGCGTAAGCCCCCCTCCCCCTCGGTTTATGTAACCTTTCAGCGTGCACCCCAAGCCCACGCGCCAGCACGCGACGAGGTCCCCAGCTCAGCCTTGCGGGTCACCCCACAATGCCTCACTGAGTAGCTCGCCTTGTGCCTTTGCGTGGATGATGCTCCCCTAGTCAGCGAACGCACGGGTCTCCCCGCACGTCCGCCTTTCGGCTCGCACCCCCCCTACATTTCGCGCAGAGGTGATGAAAGACGTCGCCTAGTCTAGCTGTACACCCGAGAATGTACCCCTTTTCGGCTAAGCCCTTCACCACATGACGCTCCTCGCAGGTAGAGACGTTGCCTAGTCTAGCTGTACACCCGAGAATGTACCCCTTTTCGGCAACCTCTCCCCTTACGCCCTCGCCGAGGCGTGCCTATTCCAGCCGTACGCCCTCCTTTAAGCCTCACGAACCCCCCACGTCCCAGGCATGCCTGGCTACAACCCCTTGAATCCTTACGCATCGAGACACGTAAAAAGCCAACGAGCTTCGCCAGTCACGCCCTTAACGGAACGGAGAAATACCGCGAGGTTAAAGGAGGAGATGCACGACCATTTCGGCCACGTCTCCAGCGTCCCTCCTGAGAGGAAGATGGCCCTGACTCCCCCCTCCCACTCACGCACAAGGCGTGAGAGTTCAGGAAAAGCCAGGAAATTTAACCGAGGTGAAGGTACTGGGGGGGAAAGAGAGGTCGGGAAGGGAGGCCTTGTTAAGGGCCTCCCCACGTTGCTCTCTTTTCCCCGTTTCGCTCCGCCAAGGCAATAACGATCACGCCCGTTGTAGGGTCCTCGCCCACGCCCTTTCCCCCCCCCGGCCCGAAGACCAGGGGGGATTGAGGGCGAGGGGTTGGACGTCCACGCGGGGACGAGAACGATATCTGAATCGGACAAACCAGAACAGGGGGGTCAGTGCCTTACGGCAAGACCGCACGGTGTTCAAGGAGATGTCGATCACAGAGAATGCGAATCACGAGGGATATCACGGTTCACTGCGCTCTTCATCGTTGTGAGTGCCCAGCAATCCATCGCCTAACGGTGTGTAAGGTTTTGGTTTGTTGGAGACCCGCAGGTTCACCCGCGGGCCGGGTTTCGACGTTAAGGATAAGGGTTGGTGGTCGCGGAGGCCGCTAAGCCCCGTTGAGCACCTTGCCTTACCCCGCTGGTCCCGGGACAGGGTATCGTGGTACGCGTGATTACTACGAGGCCAGGGGAATCGATCCCCCCCACCCCTGTTCATCAAGGCGACCACGGTACGGCCGTACCGGTTTTGGTCTGGTAGTAGCGGCTGCTGGGAGGGGGGGGAAGAGGTGGTACCAAGGTACCGCCTCGCCCCCCCAGCACCATCAGCCGGGCCTACCTCGCCGTCTTCGACCTTGGGGGCAGGGTGATGATCGCAGAGGCCGCTAAGCCCGTTGAGTCACCACCTTGCCCCACCCAGTCCCGAGACAGGGGTACTGCAGTACGCGTGACTAGTAAGTGGTAGGGCGATTAACTCCCACCTCTGTTCGTCAAGGGCACTGCGGTACGCCTGTACCGGTTTTGGTCTGGTATCGCGGCTCCTGGGGACTGGGAGGGAAGGGGTGGTACCAAGGTACCGCCTCGCCCCCCCCAGCGCCATCGGCCGGGCTACCTCGCCGTCTTCGACCTTGGGAGTAAGGGTTGATGATCGCGGAGGCCGCTAAGCCCGTTGATCACCGCCTTACCCCACCCAGTCCCGAGACAGTAGTACTGCAGACGTGTGATTACTTAGTAGTGGGGCGATTAACTCCCACCTCCGTTCGTCAGGTCGACTGCGGTATGCCTGTACCGGTTTTGGTCTGGTATCGCGGCTCCTGGGGACTGGGAGGGAAGGGGTGGTACCAAGGTACCGCCTCGCCCCCCCCAGCGCCATCGGCCGGGCTACCTCGCCTTCTTCGACCTTGAGGGTAGGGTGGTGGATCGCGTAGGCCGCTAAGCCCGTTGACTCACCACGCCTACCCCGCCGGTCCCGGGACGGGTGTACCGTAGGTACGCCTTGCTTACTGGGCAGCACGGGGCATCACACCCCGCGCCGCTGTTCACCAAGGCCCCCTACGGTAACCACGTACCGGTAAAACCCCTTGGCTCGGGCTTGTCTGACGTGCCGCGAGTGGGTCCAGGCCGTCGCCTGGGGTCCCACCCACGTATACGCCGTCTAAGCTCGATCCGAGAGGGCCCCCCACGTGGGGAAGGGTACCGGGGGTGCTGCAAGCCGCTAAACCTGCATCACCCCGTTCGCCTTCACCACGTGAAAGTTAAGCTCCCCCGACACGGTCTCGCACCAGTGAACGCACGCTATCCTCATCACGTGCGCGCACCAGCTTGATCCCGTACCGAGGCTTTGGACCACCCTCAGCAAGGCGGTGGAGAGGCCTACTTGGAAGCACCACGAGGAGACTAACCCTCGTGACGCCCCCGTTCGACTACCCCACTTCCTCACCTTGGATGGACCAAAGCAATACCAAGGTCGCTAAACCCTTGGTATTGATCCAAACGCAGGTTCACCTACGATTACCTTGTTACGACTTCTGCTTCCTCTAGACCCTAGAGTAATTAGGACTTCAGCCGAACCAACTACCCGGTAAGAGTAGCCAGAGCGACCTCCGAACTCGTAACTCTAGGGCCCAATCGGTAGCAGCGACGGGCGGTGTGTACAAAAGGCAGGGACGCATTCAGCGCAGGTTAATGACCTGGCTATCACTAAAAATTCCTCGTTTAAGACCAATAGTTCCAAAGGCCTAGCCCAGTCAAGGCAGGCTTTATGGATTGCCGCGGCCTTTCGACCGCGGTTTTGCTCGACCTGGAGCACGCGCTTTACGTGCCATTGTAACGCGCGTGCGGCCCAGAACATCTAAGGGCATCACTGACCTGTTATTAACCCATTTCAATGACCTTGTCGACCATGATACGTCTAAGAAGCATACATATAAGGTACAGCTAACCGGCCTTTCGACCGGTCGGGCTGTCCCCCCGTATTTAGAACGATAGGGTCTCGCTCGTTATCGGAATTAACCAGACAAATCAATCCACGAACCACGAACGGCCATGCACCACCACTTACGTCATTGGGTAAAGTCTTTCAGCTTGACCTTCATACGCGTATCCTGACCTGGTGAGTTTTCCCGTGTTGAGTCAAATTAAGCCGCAGATTCCACTCTTTGTGTGCCTTTCCGTCAATTCCTTTAAGTTTCAGCCTTGCGACCATACTCCCCCCAGAACCCAGATACTGTAATTTCTCCAAGATCCGGGGGGAGTCGAGATGGACAGTGCCCTATCTCTGGTTTGCATCGTTTATAGTTAAGACTACCTCGGTATCTGATCGAGTTCGAACCCTTAACTTTCGCTCTTGATCATCGGGTAAGCCCTTGGTAACTGCTTTCGCATTTGGTCGACTTACTAGGGTCAACGTATTTCACCACTCGCCCAGTAATTCGGTTACCCTCGAACTTCCCTTTGTCGTCTACCCGCTAGCGGCTGCCACCCCGCTAACGTGTATCCCTATACTATGCTGCGCTGTACAGTCCAAAGGTAGACCCTTTGAGCAATACAGTTTAATCATAGTAATCGGTACGATTGGCCAAACGTGAGAGACGTGCCGAAGCCAGCCTCCCCCGCCCTTTTAACCCATTGCTGGAGTGACCAAAAGGACGATTGACCGTCGTCCCCCTTCGTGACAGCGTGGAGGTCCCCATTATCGAAATGAGGAAGGCCTCCAGCCACCAGTCAGGCTTCTGACGGTCTTGTGTCGACTACGAGCGTTTTAACCGCAACAACTTTAACGTAAGCTATTAGAGCTGGAATTACCGCGGGTGCTGGCCTTGTGACGAACCTTACCATCCTGTGCCACGTGGGGATTTTGAGCTCCCACGCTTCATAGGACCTAGCGTGCCTCTCAGGGAACGACCCCCAATACTTCCGCTAGCCTCGTTGCCGAGGGGAATGGACTATCCCTTAAGCTTGCGCCCAACCGATTATAGTCTCTGAACCTTCCGCGTGTCCCCGGGGGGTGAGCCCCGAGTCACTGAGCGGCTTGGCTGCGTATGAACCAGTTGGAATACTGTCTGGGACGAGCAGACACCTGGGTAGGGATTGTTACCCCTGACAGCTCGCGCTGTCAGGACTCCAGTTTCCCGGAGCGGGGGTACCCTAGCCATGGCTGGTTTTCTTCGCAATTTACGGTTGTATTACCGGTCGCTTATCTCCGGTAGTCTGCCCAACAGGCTTGGGGAACGCGGGCGAAGGGGGAGGGGTTGTTGCAGCACGATCGCTCGTGCTGTCCCCCCCCCCCCTTCCAAACGCGCCCCCCGCACCTGCCAGACATCTGGCTTACTGCACGGGTTTGGCAATCTCGAGCTTCACACGGGTGAAAGGGTTGTTGCAGCACGATTGCTCGTGCTGTCCCCCCTCCACCCGCGCCTGTGCCCGCCTGACACGGGTGAAGGGGTTGTTTGCAGCACGATCGCTCGTGCTCCCCCCCACCCGCGCCTGTGACGACTGTGACCGACTATGACTCCCTGGGGTTCCTCAGGTCCCAGGGTACGTATGCCTCAGGGGTTCTCAAGCCCTGAGGTACGCATGTGATGGCCTTTCCTCCCTGGGGTTCCTCAGGTCCCAGGGTACGTATGGCTCAGGGTTTCTCAAGCCCTGAGATACGCTCTCCTCCCTGGGGTTCCTCAAGTCCCAGGGTACGTATGGCTCAGGGGTCCTCAGGCCCTGAGATACGCTTTCCTCCCTGGGGTTCCTCAAGTCCCAGGGTACGTATGCCTCAGGGGTCCTCAGTCCCTCAGGTACGCATGTGATGGCCTTTCCTCCCTGGGGTTCCTCAGGTCCCAGGGTACGTATGGCTCAGGGTTTCTCAGGCCCTGAGGTACGCATATGATGGTCTTTCCTCCCTGGGGTTCCTCAGGTCCCAGGGTACGTATGGCTCAGGGGTCCTCAGGCCCTGAGGTACGCATATGATGTGCTTTCCTCCCTGGGGTTCCTCAGGTCCCAGGGTACGTATGGCTCAGGGGTGATCAAGCCCTGAGGTACGCATGTGATGTGCTTTCCTCCCTGGGGTTCCTCAGGTCCCAGGGTACGTATGACTCAGGGGTGATCAACCCCTGAGGTACGCATATGATGTGCTTTCCTCCCTGGGGTTCCTCAGGTCCCAGGGTACGTATGACTCAGGGGTGATCAAGCCCTGAGATACGCATGTAATGTGCTTTCCTCCCTGGGGTTCCTCAGGTCCCAGGGTACGTATGGCTCAGGGGTGATCAAGCCCTGAGGTACGCATGTGATGTGCTTTCCTCCCTGGGGTTCCTCAGGTCCCAGGGTACATATGGCTCAGGGGTCGTCAGGCCCTGAGGTACGCATATGTCATGTGCCTCTCCTCCCTGGGGTTCCTCAAGTCCCAGGGTACGTATGGCTCAGGGGTCGTCAGGCCCTGAGCTACGTATATCCCCGGGGTGGAATCAGGTCCCGGGGTTAGGAACAGGCGTGAGTGCCGCAGTTAAAAATCACTCACGTTGCTGTCCCTTGAGAGCCCCCTCATGCCTGGGTTAAAAAACGGCGTCGCGCCAAGCATGAAAGGGTTGTCTCCACGTCATAGTCACATCTGAGAGCCCCCTCATGCCTGGGTTAAAGTGGCGTCGTGCCAAGCATGAAAGGGTTGTCTCCACGTCATAGTCACATCTGAGAGCCCCCCCATGCCTGGGTTAAAGTGGCGTCGCGCCAAGCATGAAAGGGTTGTCTCCACGTCATAGTCACATCTGAGAGCCCCCCCCATGCCTGGGTTAAAGTGGCGTCGCGCCAAGCATGAAAGGGGTTGTCTCCACGTCATAGTCACATCTGAGAGCCCCCTCATGCCTGGGTTAAAAAACGGCGTCGCGCCAAGCATGAAGGGGTTGTCTCCGCGTCATAGTCACATCTGAGAGCCCCCCCCCATGCCTGGGTTAAAGTGGCGTCGTGCCAAGCATGAAAGGGGTTGTCTCCACGTCATAGTCGAATCTGAGAGCCCCCCCCATGCCAAGCATGAAAGGGGTCATCTCCGCGTCATAGTTACGTCCGGGATCCCTGGGGTGACAGAACGATTCCCCAGGGGGTGCCCGCGACGTATTGGTGCCTTCCTTAGTGTTTTCCCCCAGGGTGACAGAGCGATTCCCCGGGGGTGTCCGCGACGTATTGGTGCCTTCCTTAGTGTTTTCCCCCAGGGTGACAGAACGATTCCCTGGGGGTGTCCGCGACGTATTGGTGCCTTCCTTAGTGTTTTCCCCCAGGGTGACAGAACGATTCCCCGGGGGTGTCCGCGACGTATTGCGCCTTCCTTAGATTTTTGCCCCTGGGGTGACAGAACGATTCCCCAGGGGTCAGTTGCCTTCTTTTCCCGTATGTGCCGACGACCAGACTTGTCCTCTAATTGTTACTCGCTGGGCAGTTTAGAACTGGCCCATTTGAATTACCCACTTAAAGGCGGATATTCATATGTCCCCTAACGCCCTCACCCGTTGGGCATTGGGAACGTTACGCGCCTGCTGCCTTCCTTAGAAGTGTGAGCAATCTCTCAGGCCCACTCTCCAGGATCGAACCCTTATCCTCTGTACCCGTAGTAACCATAGCATGTCCTATAAGCTGCTGTGCAGTTGATAGGTCAGAGGCACGAGCGAGAGCCGCCCCCAAATGACACAGCGTTCCCCGAAGGTACTGGCTGAGCCACCTGAGTTTGGTGTAGCGGTCTGATCGTGTACGGAATCACCCAATCGAGCGTAGCAGAAGCTTTGCACGACCCCTAACGTTCCCGGTTGCCCGGTAGGCTAGGTGGTAAACTTATCGTATTAGCCTAAGAATTACCAAGGTTATCCGTATCCAGACCTAGAAAAGACCACCCGAAGGCGGGCAATCCTAGGCCTGGCTCGCTATGGTTTACAACTGGTATGCGGAGCCGTTCGCAGATTCAGATTGCTACTTCGTATTCGAAGGCATGCATGGCTTAGTCTTTAGGAGAAGCATACACTACTGGCAGGATCAACCAGGTAGCTAGCCTTGACGACCATGCCCCGGGGCGGCTAACCCCCGGGGCATGAGCACGGGCAGGGCAGAAACAAGTCGGGTGTGGTTGGCCGTCCACCCACACTCGCGTGTGGGTGAGTGGTGGCGCCCGTCTTGTCTGACCTAGCCGTGCTGTTAGGATCACCCTCCCGTCCCCAGTCTGCTGGCCTCCAAGCGCGGGTTGGCAGCCCGGCTTACAGCGTCATGGGTACGGGAGAGAGACCCCCTTGGAGCCGTGCCCGCGATGGCGGGGGTGAGAGGGAAGCTTCACCCCCATCACCGCAAGCACGGCCCACTCGGGTTCATCACCGCCCCCCCAGGGTCGCCGCTGGTATGCACTCGCATGGTCGCCCGCCGGCGAACACGCGTACCAACGACGTCCCCAGGGGGGTGGAGAATCCCCCTCTCAGGTACCCTCCAAGCTGTTGATCAAGGTAGTGTGCGTGTGTGGGTCCAGGGAGAAGGGCGAGAGAGGGAAGGGCTGCCGCCCCCCCCCCACCCCACCGATCCTCCCTTTAGCCACACCCACCGAGATCCCCAGCCTGAAGGGGTCAAGCCCCGAGCGCCTAACCGGGCAGCATGCGCTTCCCGGGCGAGGCTCACCAGAGGACCATCCTCCGCTGAGCTTGCCCAGTACCACGCACTGTGAGCGCACCCTCGCCCGTCAACCGTGGGGTGGTTAGGTCCACGGTTGACGGCCAAGGCTGCGCACACGGCTGCCGTCAGGGAAAGGGGGGGAAGGTCCAGGCCAGCACGGTGCCCCGTGTCAGCCTGTCGTTCCCCCCGCTTGCCCCCCTGTAGGTTTAGCCTCACCTCCTCTGGTTCGCCTGAGGCTCGGGATTGCTCCCAGCCCCCCAGGCTCCCCGTCGACAGGTACACCTTCGTCTCAGCCCTCGCCGACTCGCGAGCGTTTGCTGACCGTGACGTACGTAACCCCCTCTCCGGGCCCTCACTGACCACGGCAGTACGCGACTGACGAGAACATGGGTAGACCTGCAAGCACTCACGGTTCAGTCCCTATCAGGGCGCGTGGGTCTAATCGTTAGGGTTCAGCATTGCTCACGTCTGGGTTCACAATCGTGTAAGGGGGGTGTGAAAAAAAGGTGGGGATTCGCGCATAAACGCTCCTCCCCCGGCCGTGTTTTGACCGCTCTCTTTTACCCTGCCTTGATCGATTGTCGCCCGTCTGTGTGTAAAGCCTTGCCCGCCTGATTAGCCCGAGGTTGAAGGGTCCAGGATTTCGGCAGGGGGGTTATACCCCCCCCCACCTACACGTCCCTTCGTCTCCAACCCCTGCAGCCATCTGATAAGGAAACTGCCGTCATGGGTAATTTATTACCAGGGTAGGCGTTAAAACCTTTCCCCGGCCCCACATGCCTGCAAATCCCCCCATCCTTTCGCCAACCGCGTACTCCCGAGGCAGGTTAAGCCCCTTGAGGAAGCACGCAACGCCACGTTCAGCTCCCGCCCACGAGCCAACGGGGACTGATCCCCGGTGCCCCGTGAGTCCCCCCTGCCAAGGCTGCTAAGCCTTGACAGGGAAGAAAAGGAGACTCGGCCAACCTGGCTACTTTTGGTTCGAGCGTGCACACGTCCGCCGGGTGTTGCCCCTACGCGCTGGTTGCTAAGCCAGCCCGTAGAGCCCGTCTGCCGCGATGCACGCCCGATTTTCGCCTTGCCCCGACCGCGTGAAAGAGCCCTCTCGCCCCAGGGTAACGGTGTGCCCACCACTACCCCAGGGTTACTGGGACCCTCCCACGTTGCCAGGTCGCCCAGGACCGGTATACCAACGAGAGATAGGGGTGGGTGAGGTCGGGGACAGTCCACGGCTTTCGCCGTGTCCAGGCCCTCCCCCCATCCATCCTTTCTCGCCCCTTGGCATACCACAGGTACCTCGGTTCACGGGGTGGTAAACCACCCCGCTTTCCTCGGCAGAACCGTGGGGTCAAGAGCTATGGGGAGCTACCCCCGTCGCCCTCTCTCCCACGGCACCCCTGGTATGCCGCTCGACCTCCCCAGGGGGCTTCACGGTGCAAGAGGCTAGCAAGCTCCTCTACGCGCCGATCACACCCCCCAAGGCGGCGTTGCCGCATACCAGGTCCTTAATCCCGGCACTTTTTTGGTCCGGTTGCCGTTCTCGCGGTTCCGCCAGCGAACGAGGGTGGGTATGGCATGCCTGCCCTACTCACCCCGCCTGCTGGCTTCCTCGCGGTACTAGACCACCGTACCTGATGGCCTGCAGCGAAGCTCGACAGCCGTACCCGGGGCGACCCCCAGGCACGATTGCTGACCCCCAATCTACAGACCACCAACGACCAACCATTGTGACGCCCCCTAGCCGCCGCCGGAGACGCCACCGCCTACTGGACCTTCCTTATCATCCGTTCACATCGCCGAAAAATTACGTCGCTTAAAGCCTGGGGTACCCCCGGGAAGACCGGCTCTCGCCGATCCACCGGGCTTGCCCAGGCTGGGATACACGTGGGTGCCGTATTTGAGGGGGCATGGACGCCTCCACCCCCCCCTTGGCCAGGGAGACCCAAGCCTGCTACGAATAGCAGGATGAGGCCCCCTAGCCACACTGTCGGTGCTCGTTGAATCGCTTTGGGGAGGGGTGAACCCCCCCCCTCCGCGACGCATAGGTACGAGTCATCCCTACGCTGCCCATCCTCCAAGCTATCCCTTTGGATCAGCGCGAGTGCCCTCACGCTAACCCTCCAGTCAAGCCCTTCGGAAGCCATATTGGGGGTCGCCCCCCTCATGCCGGCCCAGGTACGGGTGTTCCTGCTCCTACCGCTAAAGCTGTGTTCCTCGGGGTCTGGGATCTCTCCCTCGCCCTTCAGTCAAGCCTCAAACCACGTACCGAGAGTGAGGGGGGAGGTCTCCCACCCCCCCCACCCCCGGTACCCAATTTGCCAGGCACGGGTGCTCCTGGTACCGTCGAGAGCGCGCCGGCGATAGGTCTCCCTACCGCCGACCCGCCCCCATCCCAGGGAAAGCGTACTCCCCCCTGAGACCCAGCGCCCACAGCAGGTTCACCTACCGACGGCACGCTGAATCCCAAGGAGCAGCAAGCTCCCCCTGAGACGGCCCAGGGGACGGGTGCCCCTGGACCTGCTTACTCGCTGCCGTGCCCGCGTGTCAAGGATCAGGGTCACCCCCTCTCCCCTAGCGCGAGCCCGGCCGGCCCTGAGGCTGCCCAGCGTTGGTCCCCCCCCAGAGCCGACCTTCGCCCGTGCTAAGCAAGGGGTTACCCCCCCACCTAGCCCGAGCTCGATCGACCCTGGAGGCGGCGCTGAGCCTCCTCAGGTCGGCAGTACGAGCGTCCTGCCTACCTACCCGACCTACTGTGCCCGCCGCCAGGGATTGGGGTTGCCCCCGCCTCCCAGCCTTGGACCCAGTAGAACTAGGGCGCGCGAGCGTCCCCAGAACCGACCTCACCCGTGCCAGAGATTGGGGTGTCCCCCTCTCCCAGCACGGGCTCGACCGATCCTGAAGGCACAGCGCCCCCTAGGCGACAGCACGGGTGGGCTGCCTAGCCGGCTTCCAGCTACCCAGCGCCAGGGATTGGGGTGACCCCCTCCCCCCAGCGCGGGGTAACCGGTTCGCCTGGGAACGAATTCCCAGGCGGCGGGGTACGGTTGTCCCGCCACTCAGTGCCGTGCCCGCGTGTCAGGGATCAGGGTTGCCCCCTCACCCCTAGCGCGAGCCCGACCGGTCCCGAGGCTGCCCATTGTCGTCCCCAGAGCCGACCTTCGCCCGTGCTAAGCAAGGGATTTTACCCCCCCTCCTAGCCCGAGCTCGATCGACCCTGAAGGCGGCGCTGAGCCCCCCCAGGTCGGCAGTACCGAGCGTCCTGCCTACCTACCCGCCCTACCAAGCCCGCCGCCAGGGATTGGGGTTGCCCCCGCCTCCCAGCCTTGGACCCGGTCGAACCATGGCGCCAGCTTCCTCAGGACCGACCTCCCCCGTGCCAAGGTTCAGGGTTGCCCCCTCCCCCCAGCACGAGCTCGACCGATCCCGAGGGCACGCGCGCCCTGGGCGACAGCACGGGTGGGCTGCCTAGCCGACTTCCAGGTACCCAGCGCCAGGGGTAGGGGTGACCCCCTCCCCCCAGCGCGGGGTAACCGGTTCGCCTGGGAACGAATTCCCAGGCGGCGGGGTACGGTTGTCCCGCCACTCAGTGCCGTGCCCGCGTGTCAGGGATCAGGGTTGCCCCCTCACCCCTAGCGCGAGCCCGACCGGTCCCGAGGCTGCCCAGCGTGGTCCCCCCCAGAGCCGACCTTCGCCCGTGCTAAGCAAGGGGTTACCCCCCCACCTAGCCCGAGCTCGATCGACCCTGGAGGTGGCGCTGAGCCCCCCCAGGTCGGCAGTACCGAGCGTCCTGCCTACCTACCCGCCCTACCGAGCCCGCCGCCAGGGATTGGGGTTGCCCCCGCCTCCCAGCCTTGGGCCCGATCGAACCACGACGCGAGCTTCCCCAGGACCGACCTCACCCGTGCCAAGGTTCAGGGTTGCCCCCTCCCCCCAGCACGAGCTCGACCGATCCCGAGGGCACGCGCGCCCTGGGCGACAGCACGGGTGGGCTGCCTAGCCGACGTCCAGGTACCCAGCGCCAGGGATAGGGGTGACCCCCTCCCCCCAGCGCGGGGTAACCGGTTCGCCTGGGAACGAATTCCCAGGCGGCGGGGTACGGTTGTCCCGCCACTCAGTGCCGTGCCCGCGTGTCAAGGATCAGGGTTGCCCCCTCACCCCTAGCGCGAGCCCGACCGGTCCCGAGGTTGCCCAGCGTTGGTCCTCCCCCAGAGCCGACCTTCGCCCGTGCTCGACAGGGGGCACCCCCCCCGCCTAGCCCGAGCTCGATCGACCCTGAAGGCGGCGCTGAGCCCCCCCAGGTCGGCAGTACCGAGCGTCCTGCCTACCTACCCATCCTCCGAGCCCGCCGCCAGGGATTGGGGTTGCCCCCGCCTCCCAGCCTTGGACCCATCGGGCTGGAGCGCCAGCTTCCTCAGGACTGACCTCACCCGTGCCAAGGTTCAGGGTTGCCCCCTCCCCCCAGCACGAGCTCGACCGATCCCGAGGGCACGCGCGCCCCAGGCGACAGCGGGTGGCTGCCTAGCCGGCTTCCAGGTACCCAGCGCCAGGGATTGGGGTGACCCCCTCCCCCCAGCGCGGGGTAACCGGTTCGCCTGGGAACGAATTCCCAGGCGGCGGGGTACGGTTGTCCCGCCACTCAGTGCCGTGCCCGCGTGTCAAGGATCAGGGTTGCCCCCTCACCCCTAGCGCGAGCCCGACCGGTCCCGAGGTTGCCCAGCGTTGGTCCTCCCCCAGAGCCGACCTTCGCCCGTGCTCGACAGGGGGCACCCCCCCCGCCTAGCCCGAGCTCGATCGACCCTGAAGGCGGCGCTGAGCCCCCCCAGGTCGGCAGTACCGAGCGTCCTGCCTACCTACCCGCCCTACCGAGCCCGCCGCCAGGGATTGGGGTCGCCCCCGCCTCCCAGCCTTGGGCCCGATCGAACCACGGCGCCAGCTTCCTCAGGACTGACCTCACCCGTGCCAAGGTTCAGGGTTGCCCCCTCCCCCCAGCACGAGCTCGACCGATCCCGAGGGCACGCGCGCCCTGGGCGACAGCACGGGTGGGCTGCCTAGCCGACTTCCAGGTACCCAGCGCCAGGGATTGGGGTCACCCCCTCCCCCCAGCGCGGGGTAACCGGTTCGCCTGGGAACGAATTCCCAGGCGGCGGGGTACGGTTGTCCCGCCACTCAGTGCCGTGCCCGCGTGTCAGGGATCAGGGTTGCCCCCTCACCCCTAGCGCGAGCCCGGCCGGCCCTGAGGCTGCCCAGCGTTGGTCCTCCCCCAGAGCCGACCTTCGCCCGTGCTCGACAGGGGGCACCCCCCCCGCCTAGCCCGAGCTCGATCGACCCTGAAGGCGGCGCTGAGCCCCCCCAGGTCGGCAGTACCGAGCGTCCTGCCTACCTACCCGCCCTACCGAGCCCGCCGCCAGGGATTGGGGTTGCCCCCTCCCCCCAGCCTTGGGCCCGGTCGAACCACGGCGCCAGCTTCCCCAGGACCGACCTCACCCGTGCCAAGGTTCAGGGTTGCCCCCTCCCCCCAGCACGAGCTCGACCGATCCCGAGGGCACGCGCGCCCTGAGCGACAGCACAGGTGGTCTGTCTAGCCGGCTTCCAGGTACCCCAGCGCCAGGGATAGGGGTGTCCCCCTCCCCCCAGCGTTGGGGCAACCGGATCGTCCAGGGTGCGATCCCTAGACGGCAGGGTACGGTTATCCTGCCGCTCCACCGTGCTCGCGTGTCGGGGATCAGGGTTGCCCCCTCACCCCTAGCGCGAGCCAGGTAGCAAACCTGGGGGTCCCGCAGGGCGTATGCCCCAGGACCAGCTTCGCCCGTGCTAGGCAGGGGGCACCCCCCCCGCCTAGCCCGAGCTCGACCAGCCCTGGGGGAGCGCAAAGCGATCCCAGGTACCTGCCCTATCGTGCCCGCCGCCAGGGATTGGGGTCGCCCCCTCACCCCAGTATTGGGCCCGATCGAACCAGGGCGCCAGCTTCCTCAGGACCGACCTCACCCGTGCCAAGGTTCAGGGTTGCCCCCTCCCCCCAGCACGAGCTCGACCGATCCCGAGGGCACGCGCGCCCCAGGCGACAGCACAGGTGGTCTGTCTAGCCGGCTTCCAGGTACCCCAGCGCCAGGGATAGGGGTGACCCCCTCCCCCCAGCGTTGGGGTAACCGGTTCGTCCAGGGTGCAACCCTAGACGGCAGGGTACGGTTATCCCGCCATGCTGCCGTGCCCGCGTGTCGAGGATCAGGGTTGCCCCCTCACCCCTAGCGCGAGCCAGGTAGCTAACCTGGGGATGGTTGCCGGGCTCCCCCCAGGACCAGCCTTCGCCCGTGCTGGACAGGGGGCACCCCCCCCGCCTAGCCCGAGCTCGACCAGCCCTGGGGAACGCCGAGCGTCCCCAGGTCCCGCCCTACCGTTCCCGCCGCCAGGGATTGGGGTCGCCCCCGCCTCCCAGCCTTGGGCCCGATAGAAACCGGGGCGCCTAGAACCGGCTTCCCCCGCGCCAGGGATAGGGGTGACCCCCTCCCCCCAGCGCGGGCTCGACCGACCCTAGGACCCCCAGGGCCGACCTCACCCGCGTCAGGGATAGGGGTGACCCCCTCCCCCCAGCGCGAGCTCGACCGACCCCAGGGGCGTACCCCCCGGGCGACAGCGCAGGTGCTGCCTAGCCGCCTACCAGCTATCCGGTGCTGGGGGTAGGGGTTGCCCCCTCCCCCCAGCCTGGGGTAGCCGGTTCGCCCTGGGCCGTGAGGCCCAGGACGGCAGGGTACGGTTTTCCTGCCACTCGACCTAGCCTTGCCTGTGCTCAGGGATCAGGGTCGCCCCATCTCCCGTCGACACAGGCTCGGTTCGGTTCCCGGGGGTGCACATCGCGTCCCAGGGCCGACCTCCCCCGTTCCAGGCAGGGGGCATCCCCCCCGCCTGGCGCGAGCTTGGTCGACACTGGGGGGCGCGAGGCCTCCCCGAGCGGCAGTACGAGCGTCCTGCCTACCCGCCTACCGTGCCCGCCGCCAGGGATTGGGGTCGCCCCCGCCTCCTAGCCTTGAGCCCGATAGAAACCGGGGCGTGAGCTTCCCTAGGGTCGCACACGCCACAGCGGCAGCACGGGTGTACTGCCTGACCGACTACCAGCTACCCGTGCTGAGGAATGGGTTGCACCCCTCCCCCAGCGTTGGATAGCCGGTTCACCCAGGTTGCGAGCCCAGGCGGCAGGGTACGGCTGTCCTGCCACTCGACCTAGCCTTGCCTGTGCTCAGGGATCAGGGTCGCCCCCTCTCCCGTCGACACAGGCTCGGTTCGGTAGCCGGGGCCGCATACGCGACCCCAGCCCGGCAGTACGAGCGTCCTGCCTCCCGCCCACGTGCTTCGCCCAGGTTGCCCTGGGGTCTGCCCGTGGTATCCCAGGGTTGGGTCCCGGTCGCCCACGTGCCTACCCAGGGGGCACCCCCCCTGGCTCGGTCCGTAGGTCCCCGGGGCACGCCCCTGGAACGGCTGGATTCGGTGGTCCAGCCTCCCGCCCACCTGCTTCGCCCAGGTTGCCCTGGGGTCTGCCGGTGGTATCCCAGGGTTGGGTCCCGGTCGCCCACGTGCCTACCCAGGGGGCACCCCCCCTGGCTCGGTCCGTAGGTCCCCGGGGCACGCCCCTGGAACGGCTGGATTCGGTGGTCCAGCCTCCGCCCACGTGCATCGCCCAGGTCGGAAAATTTTCGAAAAAACTCCCCCCCCTATGCTCTGCCCGTGGTCCCCCAGGGTTGGGTCCCGGTCGCCCACGTGCCTACCCAGGGGGCACCCCCCCTGGCTCGGTCCGTAGGTTCCCGGGGCTTGCCCCTGGGGTGCTGGATACGGTGGTACCAGCTGCCCGCAGCGGCTTTCCAGGGTCAGAAAATTTTTGAAAATATTCCCCCCTAGGAAGCCACCGTTTTGGCGAAAAAGACTCCCTTGCGGGCGTCTCCCTCGGGCTGGATAACGGGCGTCCCCAGCCTATGGCAAGGCACCCCACGCGGCGAAACATGTCCGGAGACCTGGTTCCCCACGCGAGATACGTGATTTCCCGACCCATGATTCCTCATGCCTCGGTTCACCACTACCCCCCCATATATATATTGGTTTACTTCGAATCGACGCGCTTATTGACGCGAAAAACGTGCCGAGATAGAGTCCAGGGCTTACCACCTCGCCTGGGCGCTGTAATTTTTTTTAGGACCCCATTCCAAATCTATTGAGGACTACATGCATGCCTGTGTAAGAACTTTCTATTGAAATAATTTAAAAAAATTTTCAGACCGAGATATAAAAAAAAAAAAAAAAAAAAAACTAAGTCAAAATGTCAGGCCTTGACAGCCCGTGGAAAAAATTTTTGCCAGCCTTGGCGGACGGTTCGCCCGCGATGACATGCCTTGGCGAAAAGTTTTTCAAGCCTTGGCGAACGGTTTTTCCACGGGCTACCAAGGCATGACACCAGCCTTGGCGAAAATTTTTCCACGGGCTACCAAGGCATGACCGGTCAGCCTTGGCGAAAAATTTTTTCAGCCTTGGCGGACGGTTCGCCCGCGATGACATGCCTTGGCGAAAATTTTTTTCAGCCTTGGCGAAAATTTTTCCACGGGCTACCAAGGCATGACCCAGCCTTGGCGAAAAATTTTCCACGGGCTACCAAGGCATGACCGGTCAGGCCTTGGCGAAAAAAATTTTCAGCCTTGGCGGACGGTTCGCCCGCGATGACATGCCTTGGCGAAAAATTTTTTCAGCCTTGGCGAAAATTTTTCCACGGGCTACCAAGGCATGACCCAGCCTTGGCGAAAATTTTTCCACGGGCTACCAAGGCATGACCGGCCAGCCTTGGCGAAAATTTTTGCCAGCCTTGGCGGACGGTTTGCCCGCGATGACATGCCTTGGCGAAAAAATTTTCAAGCCTTGGCGAAAAATTTTCCACGGGCTACCAAGGCATGACCCAGCCTTGGCGAAAATTTTTCCACGGGCTACCAAGGCCTGACCGGCAAGCCTTGGCGAAAAATTTTCCCAGCCTTGGCGGACGGTTTGCCCGCGATG
>Ga0302305_1000498_pt1 | contig 23644 bp, 18 predicted proteins | sample III_Palsa_E2_3_FD_198764 | JGI IMG/M metagenome (GOLD analysis project Ga0302305, IMG submission 198764) | Peat permafrost microbial communities from Stordalen Mire near Abisko, Sweden - III_Palsa_E2_3 | ecosystem: Environmental > Terrestrial > Soil > Palsa > Peat permafrost | place: Sweden... | reverse complement strand
GCGAGGTTAGATCCAGCAGTTTCGTCGGATAGTCAAGATTGCCCCAGTTGTGCTCGTAGCCAAACAGTAGCGGCGTTCGTCCGGCCGAGTCTAGTTTAGGTCTCAGGATGGCCGCTAACTTCACTTCTTGCTCGGGCTGCATATCTTGCGTCGGGTAGCCCGGATTGTCGTTGAGAGGCTCGTTTTGCAGTGAAAGAGCAAATAACGGAATGCTCCGCGCGCTATACGCCTCTACTGTTTTGGCTAAGTAGTTTGAATACGCTTCGAGGAACCTGTCGTCGAGCTTACCTCCACGCATCGTCCGGTTTACTTTCATCCATGCAGGAGCGCTCCAGGGCAGAGCTATCACGCGCATCTGAGGATTCAGTTGCTCCGCTTTGCGCAGCAATGGGAACAGGTAGCCATCATCCACGGATGCGGAAAAATACTTCAAACCAACATCGCCGCCTTTCCCAGCAGATGTCGGAGGATCGTCATAGCTATAGTCGCCCTTCGAGGAGAAATCGCTCGCGCCGATTGGCTGCCTCAATAAAGTAAGTCCCAGCGGCCCGGCCGGATCGAACAGCTCATGCATCAAGGCATCGCCCTGTGCAGGCACCAGTTGGTGAATTACCGACGCGGAACTGTCGGTCAATGACGCTCCGAAACCGTCCATCGTTTGCAGACGCACAGCCGGATCAATCGTGATGCTTGTCCCAGTCACAGGCTGTCCTTCACGGAATGCTGACTGCTTGTGAACCAGCAAACTGTGCTCGTCCGCTGTCGTCTCCAGAATGGTCACAGTTTGGGCTTGAGCGATAAAGCTGGTACTTGGAGCAAGGACAAAAAGAGCTGCGAGACTAAGAATCGGAGATCGTAAAGCAAAGGACATATCTCCAAATCTATCTAGATTCTTTCGTCCGGTTCGGCGAAGGAACATTATTTGTTCTTGATACATTCATTCGTCTCGCTTATCACAAGCATGCGAATGACAGCATTTGCGATGCTTTTCGCAATTTATGTTTTCCGGTCTATAAAAACCGGCTTCAATCCCAATGTACAAGCATTGACAGCCGCTTTCTCCCTTCTCAATAGTGTGTGAGGTCAACGAGGTTTCATGAAACAGACTCAAACTCAAATGCTGTTAGCCAGTTGCGCGATGCTGGCGGGCTGCGGCAGCGCTGCAACGGATGTATCGACGACGACGATCGCACCGGCGCCGTCCCCCACCGTGCAGGTCTATGAGACGACGGCAGATGGAGCAAACCTGTTGGCACAGCAGAGCCCCAAAGTTTTTGGCAACACAACGGGCGCGGGCACATACACCATCCAGGTCATGCCCACCACGGTTCTGCAACCATGGGATGGCGTCGGCGCTGCGTTGACCGATTCCGCCGCAACGGTGCTTGCCGCATTGCCCTCCACCCAACAAGCTACTGTGATGCAGCAACTCTTCAGCTCTTCCGACGGCATTGGACTCAACATGGTCCGGCTACCCATGGGTGCCAGTGACCTGAGCGCTTCCGGCAACTACAGCTACGATGACGTGTCCGCGGGCCAGACCGACCCCACACTCTCCAACTTTTCGATCACCCATGACAAGACCGCCATCATCCCCCTATTGCAGGCGGCCTACAACATCAACAGCAACGTCAAGATCATTGCGACACCATGGAGTCCACCCGCGTGGATGAAAACCAACGGCTCCATGAAAGGTGTAAGCGGAGCGTCGATGTCGACGAGCCAGATTTATACGGCGGACTTGCCCTATCTCGCCAACTATTTCGTGAAGTTCCTTCAGGCATATTCTGCAGCGGGTCTACCTATCTACGCGGTATCTCCACAGAACGAACCGCTGAATACCAACGGCGGCTATCCCACCGCAATCCTCACCGCGGCCGATGAAGCTACCTTCATCGGTACCTATCTCGGCCCAGCGATGGCGACTGCGGGCCTTAGTACAACGAAGATATTTGGCCTTGAAGACAATTGGGCCGATACAGCCTACGCAACGACTCTGCTGCAAACAGCGAGCGCATCGAAGTATCTTGCCGGCACATCCTTTCATTGGTATGCGGGCAACGTAAGCGCGATGTCGACGATACAAGCGCTAGATGCAACCAAAGGCGTGTGGTTCACAGAAGCCACTGGCACGGTCACTTGCGGCACCACCTGTCCGGCGCTTACCGCCTCCACCTTCTCCGCATCCGGCTTCAAAACAGACATGCAGACCCTGGTCATGGGTGTTCCGCAGAACTCCGGGCGTGCCATTGTTTCCTGGAACATCGCCCTCAACCAGAACGAAGGCCCACAAAACGGCGGATGTATCACATGCGTCGGTGTAGTCACTGTCGATAGCAGCACATCGCCGGCATCGATCTACTTCAACAATATGTATTACGCGCTCGGCCACATAGGAAAGTTCGTCACTCCCGGAGCGTCAGTGATCAGCACGAGCACACAGACAACGAACGGCATTCAATCCGTGGGCTTCCTTAATTCTGACGGTACGATCGTGCTTGTGGCGTTCAACGGTAGCTCCTCCAGCACTACTTTCACCACATCATGGAACAGCAAAACTTTCGATTACACATTACCTGCAGGCGCCGCAGTAACGTTTAAATGGTCAGGAAACTAGCTTTTCGTCATTCTGGGTCGCAGCTAAGCAGATGTGACCTTCCGCGTCTCACGCAACAGCAGATCCCAACCGACATCTGCCGCAGCAAGGACAACGCACTCCGCAAACGACTCCTGCGAAAGATGCGTCAACGAGTGTCCTGGTGGTGCCTCCAGCAGCAACTCTGGGCTGTACCCTTGTAGCGCAGTCTGCACATCGAGCCAGCGCACAGGATGTGCCATGTTCATAGCCAGGTCTTCACGAATATCCTCTGCTTTGCGGATGGGTCGTGCCGTTCGATTGGAAAAAAGTGGGATCGACGCATCCTGCATCGGGAATCCCTTTGCAAACTCCAACAACTCAGCCGCCGCCCCCTCTAGCTCAGGGATATGGGAGGCAGTAGACATGCGCAGCATTCTGGCCGTCGTGGCGCCAGCAGCAACTGCCATTGGCAATATCCGCTCCAGAGTATCCCGCTTTCCAGCTAGAACGAACTGCGTAAGCGAGTTCAAGTTCGCAAGACTCACTCCGCCGTCTGCAGCTAGACTCTTCACCTGACTCTCACGCAGACCAGACACAACGGCCATGCCGTAACCGGAACCACACACATCTTCCATGAGCTCAGCACGGCGTTGAACGAAGCGAAGTGCAGTATCAAGCGTCAGCGCACCTGCCACCACGGCAGCCGAGAACGCACCCACTGACATCCCCGCAGCAGCCTCAACATTCACGCCCTCGCTAACCAGGAACCGCGCGAAAGAAACGCCAGCCACCAACAGTCCCAACTGGACTGACACAGTGGACTGCAGGGCTGTTCGTGAATCCAGCGAAAGCACATCATAACCAAGGGCTTCAGTCGCGTCCTGCAACACTGACAGCACAGCCGGATGCGCAGGCAAGGCATGCAAGTACATTTCAGCCTGAGAGCCCTGTCCAGGAAACTGCAATGCAATCTTCATGCTCCCTCTCGCAGATCCCACGGGTCTCGGGTCAGCTTCACTCCCGCGCAGGTCCTCATAAGAACCTTGCCAGTGCCACTCGCATACTCTTCCAGCGCAAACCCACCAACAGCCGTCTCTACTTGCACATCGACTTTGCACGGAAGATCGCGAGTGTCCTGCAATAGCCGCGACGCTTCGTCCTTCGTGATGGGCAAATCGATATTCATCAGGATATCCAGATCACTCTTGTCATTCACCGTGGGTCGCCCCGAAGCTAATTCAAAGGCTACGCTACCCGTTGGTCCCCACGTGTTCGATAGGTTAGGCCAGCGTTCCTTGAGTGTCGCGAGACTATCAAACGCGGCGCATTTGTGGCTTGTGGCGACATGCAGCAATCCGACCGGAGATATCACTTCAAGAATCGCTTCGCACGACATTGTCGCGGCATATCGTTCTGACCGTGTATCTCCGCGAATCCCAACAGCAATCGACGCATTAAGATCGGCCGCGCGACGTACTACGACCAATGCATCGCGGCGAATATACTTGAACGCCACTTCGGCATCGTCTACAAAATCAAAGTACGCGCGTGCGGTAAGCACGCGAAGCAGGTCATGCGGACGTAGATGTATAGGCATCATAAAAAGTGTTTCGACAGCTCTACGGCCAATGGCAATGTCGCAACGCTCAACGCGGTACTCAACAACAGCGTAGAGCTTGCTTCCTCCGAAACCACGCCATATCGGGCCCCGAAAACAGTACCAAAGAATCCTGCTGGAACCGCTGCAAGCAGGAAAGCTTCCGCGGCAATTGGTCCGTGGATGCGGAACACGATCACCATTAAGGCTACGAGTGCGGGTTGCAGCAAATTCTTGAAAAGAATACCCAGTAACACCTCGCCTTGGAACCGAATGCGTTGCGCCGAAAGGATGAGCCCCGTGAGAAACAGCGCAAGCCCTACGGTTGCTTTGCCAATCAGATCCATCGATGCGATACAAACCTGAGGAACATGCGCACCTGTGATCGGCACCAGCAGCGCCAGCAGTGGCGCCAGAATGATGGGTCGCTTTGCGGCCGTCAGCAGGGCTGGTCCAAGGCGTTGCCTCACGGTGGGCCTTAGTTCAGTGTCTGTACTCGCATGACACTCCAGCAATACCAGCGTAATGGGCGAGATGATCAACGCGCCCGCCACAATACCTGCTGCCACCGCAAGCAAACCCACATTTCCATAAAAGCTCTGTAGTAGAGGTAAACCTACGGCAACGTTGTTCGCAAACGATACGGTGAGCGCCTGGACTGCAGCCTTGCTGGGTGTCGACCCGAAAAATCGTCTAGCCACGAAGTAGGCAAGCACATAAATCGCGAGCATTGAAGTCGCGAGCACCAGCAGGAGCGGTATCTGCGAGCGCAAAACGGCGGGTGGCGTCCTTGCAACCCCCAGGAAGAGCGAACAAGGTAAGGCATAGTTCATCAGCGTTACAGTCAGGGCGTGTGTGTCCCCCGCGCCAAGCCGCCTGCGTCTGCCAGCGTAATAGCCCAGCAGCAGCACGAAGAACACGGGTGCCAATGTTTCCAGCAGAACCTGAACGGTAGACGACATGAACAACGCTCTTTCCTTGGACAGCCCTGGACTATCCTGCGTGGGCCCAGCGTTCGCTGGCCTTCCATTCTTCGCGTAGCCTCCGCTCCACTGTCAGCGTCGCCTCTCGCAGTGGGTTGCCTGTGAGAGAGGGTACGTACCCGTCGTCTATGCTGGCAAGCGCGGAGTCTAACTCAGTCCGCACCGTCGCCACATCCACGGCTGTCGGCTGCTCTGCGTTCCCACATTCAATCAGCTTGTGCACAATGCCAAGACGATACGCTTCCGCAATCGAGTACGACATAGGCGCAACCTTCGAGGAAGCCTCACGCACCTCATCAACCGTGCGCCGGGTGATGCGCGCAATCGACTGCTCACTCATCGCATGCATGAGCACGTCGTCCACATCCAATGCGAGAATCCTATCTCCCTGCAAACCGTGAGCCAAAAAAGATCCTGAGATAGCGCGTCCTACCACCAGAGTCAGTAATGGATGTCCTGCCTCGTGTGCAGCCACGTAAGCATCCACAGCGGAAGCACACGCCGCCGAGATGCAAAGCTGCTCTTCCAGCCGTCCGAATGCCTGGCCCGGCGTATCGACAATGGCGAGCACAGGGCTGCGCAGTCCCAGCCGCCGCTGCTCATCGAGCCACGAACGTAGATAGGCTGACAGTGCCCACGCCTGTTCAAGACCCATCTCTCCATGTCGCGCACGCGGCATCAACGCTTCAGCGTCCGGTACGATTGCCAACCCAAGCGCCGTTCGCTTCCCTACCTTCACTTCGGAGCACAATACAGAAGGTGTATGGAACACAGTCCGCACCGGGCCATACGACAACAACTCCAACCAACGTCCCGCCCGCCCTCTCTCTGTCATAGCCTTTGTCCCTCTGTATCTATTTGTTCATTGCTCTTGGCATAGGATCTTGCACTGTTGCTCTCGTCCTGTCCACGCTGTGCTTCGCGCAGTTGTAATAGTCGCTGATATGCATCAGCAATGCGTTGCGGCGATCGGAGGGGGCACTCAAATGCCTTCTGTAACTCTGTCGCAACGGACTCAGCCGTGTCCTCGGCAAGAAAATCGATAAAACCATCGCGCAGCCGAGCTTCACAACCGATCAGCTTCCATATCTGGCGTCGATCCGTGGAATCAATCTCGTCCGCACCTGCCTCCTGTTCGATAACCTCAGGGCCATTCATGCCCAGGCGTCCATGCTTGGTCCCAACGATCTGGGAACATAGCTCGACCGCCAACGACATACCACCAAAGCAGCCCGTCGGCCCAGCCACCAAGGCAACCACCGGTGCAAGCTGACGAAGCGCAACAATAGCTCGCTGTATGCGCGCAATCGCACTCAGCCCCAGGTTCGCTTCCCCCAGTCGTACGCCGCCACTTTCAATCAGTAGCAATGCCGCTATGGGCACACCATCGCGACACGACTCCGCAGCTAACTCAAGCATGGTCGCTATCTTCGTGCCCCCAACTTCGCCAATGCTTCCTCCTTCAAACGCAGGCTCAATCGCCGCCACAACCATCGGCCTTTCTGCAAACACACCCGTGCCCACGATGACACCGTCATCGGTTTGAGCCATCAAACCTTGTAGTGCAAGCCATGGGGAGGACACCCGCGCAAACGGCCCCAGAAGCTCCCGCGAGCTTCCGCCGAGCAATGCATCTAATCGCTCCCGTGGCGTCAATTCCGTAAAACTGGCATTCTTCAACCAGGTCTGCTTACTCATCGGCCCGATCCTCGACTGCAAGCTCCATGCCTTGCTCCAGTCTTAGCCACACCGTCCCCGGCGTAGCGCCACCATCACGAATCTCCACACTCACTATGAAGGCATGCCTCTCAAAGAACCGCTTCAACAAGGTCTCCCATATCTTGCGGTAGCCTGACACCTTCGTCTGCACAACGACAATAGCTTCGTCGGCATTGCCGGGCTCCAGCAGTAACTCAAGGTCTCCGGAACTCACGACTCCCACATGTGCCCGCCGCCGTACTCGCTGTGATGCGGGAAAGGTCATTCGAAACTCTTCCATCAGTCTTTGGCTCCTCTCCGTTTTGGGAACAACGCGTCTACAAATAAGGTTGCCGCCAGCAAATCCGCAGAGCCACCCGGCGAAGCCCAAAGACCCATCAACGTCTCATCAAGTACAGCGAATGCCGCAAAGCCCTTGGCATTGCGAAGCCCACCAGCGTCCATAACAGAACGCGCACCCTGCTGGGCCGCGGCCAGCGCCACCTCCCCTCCACGATGCAGCAGGCACGTATCGCAAAGACTTGTCATAATCTGCAGCAGCGCTTCGACCCGCGCCTCTTCTTCGCTCGCGCCGCTCGCACGTGCGGCGCGCAAAGCGGGCAAGCCAAACTTCAGTACATGCGGAAAACCCGCAACGGCCTCACCTTTCGCGCCAGAGGCACCATACCTGCGCAAGACACTTTGACCATGCGTTTCCCCCACGCTCACAAATCGATCTGGCAGACCCGCAAGCTTTCCAGCGATATAACAAAGCTGCTGCTCATTGCAGGATCCACTGGCAGCCGCCGATATGAGTAGTCCCATAGTCCATATGGCTCCGCGGTGAGTGTTCACCCCGTTGGTAGCATGCAACATGGCTTTTTCTGCGCGCCTTCCCACACTACCTAGAAGTTCGCGAAGCTTCACATCAGTCACGTGTCCCTCCGCAAGCGAGGCCATCTCCTCAAAATAAGGCATCAGCACGAGCGCGGATTGCCTCATAAGCAACAACGTCAGGTCGTGATGCGCTCCGTTATACCGCCGGTCTACCAGGGCGGGCTTCGGCGTCACTTCTACTTCGTCGATCAATGCCTTCACGACCGAGATCGCCAGCTTCCGCGAGAGCGCCGAAGAAGGCCTCACATACATCGAAGCGGCTTCGTTGTCCGCAAAACTAGGGACCGAAGTCGCGAGCTCATCTGTCGTCATCACCAGCTCCTGAACTTCGTTGGAGGCTCATACAACCCATCTGACCATTGCACCAGGTCCGCCATGCTTGTCGCAGCTAGCATCGAGCGACGGGCCTGCAAACGCGACACCCCAATATCCTCCGGGTAGGCGACAACACCCGTGCGACGTAGCCGCGCCACATCTGCCGCCTTGCTGCGCAATCCCACCGGACTTACACCCGCCACCGCCGCCAATGCAGCGCGGCGTTCTTCCTGCCCCTCGGCACGATAGAGATACGCTATGCCTTCCTCAGTGACGACATGGGTCACATCGTCACCATAAATCATCACCGGGGCAATCGGCATACCAGAGCTACGACCGACCTCAACAGCATCCAACGTTTCCACAAACGCAGGCACGCCACCCCGTTGAAATGTTTCTGCCACCTGGACCACCAGCTTGCGTCCCCGTTGCACACCACTCTTGGCGTTGTAGGCGTCCTGCTGCAATAGCTTTAGCCAAGGCTCCGACGAGTGCCGGCGCCCCCGTGGATCGTGTCCCATATTTGGGGCGCCACCAAATCCCGCAAGACGTCCGTGCGTTACAGTTGACGAGTTCCCATCGGCGTCCATCTGCAGTGTCGATCCAATGAACAGATCAATAGCGTACTGCCCCGCAAGCTGGCAAAGTACACGGTTGCTGCGCAAGGAACCATCGCGGCCCGTGAAGAATATATCCGGCCTCGCCGCTACATATTTTTCCATCCCCACTTCAGAGCCGAAGCAATGCACGCTTTCCACCCAACCGCTCTCAATTGCTGGAATGAGTGTTGGATGTGGGTTCAGAGCCCAATTGCGACAGATCTTTCCCTTCAAGCCCAACTCGGCACCGTAGGTCGGAAGCAGCAGTTCGATCGCAGCCGTATCGAAGCCGATGCCGTGATTCAGAGCCGTGATGCCATATCGCTCATAAATGCCACGGATCACCATCATGCCCATCAGCACATGCAGCTCATTGATGTGGCGCGGGTCACGCGTAAACAGCGGCTCCACAGCATAAGGCTTCGGCGATTGCACCACCACATCGATCCAACCACCGGGGATATCCACACGCGGCAATGTATCCACGATCTCATTCACCTGTGCCACCACAATGCCATCGCGAAACGCCGTCGCTTCCACGATGGTTGGTGTGTCTTCCGTGTTGGGCCCGGTATACAGGTTGCCATCGCGATCCGCTTTGTCCGCGCAGATAAACGCCACGCGAGGAGGCAGGTCGATGAACATCCGCGCGTACAACTCCACGTAAGTATGAATGGCTCCAATTTCCAAAAAGCCGTCTTCGAGCAACTGCGCGAGCCGCAAGCTTTGAGGTCCTGCAAACGCGAAATCCACGCGGTGCGCAATGCCACGCTCAAATAGTTGCAAATGTTCAGGGCGGGTAATGCTTGAAATTAGGAGATGTAGATCATGAATCTTTGCCGGATCAAGTTCGGCAAGTGCTGCCGATAAAAAGTTCGCCTGCTTTTGATTGTCACCCTCGAGCACGATACGGTCTCCAGGCTCAAGCAGTAGTGTCAGAGCTTCATCGATATGGCTTGCGGCAAGATTTTTATCCCTCAACAAGTACGCGATGCGCTGCATCCTCCGCTGCTTATCCGTGCGGCGTGAGTCCCACTTACGCAACGCCGGAACTTTGCTGTGATCCTGCTGAACCTTTTGATTCGTTAGGTCAGACATGGCAACAGCTCCAATCTTCGGGCAAAGAGAAACTTGTCAATTGATACGAAAAGTGAAACTATGGCGTGACTTTGATAACGGAAGTTTATCAGCATAGAAGGACTTGAAAAATGGGACCAAGGCAGTTGCGATCGTTCATTGCCGTCGCGGAAGAGCTTCACTTCGGGCGCGCGTCCAAAATAGTTAACCTTAGCCAGCCAGCGCTTAGTCAGCAGGTGAGCAGCCTTGAAGAAGAGCTGGGCGTGCAATTGTTGATCCGCAATCGCAGAAAAACCCAGCTTACGCCCGCCGGCAGGATCTTCCTTGCCGAAGCCCGCGAAGTAGTCCAACGCACGGAACAGGCCATCGCTCTCACTCGTCGCGCTGCGCTGGGACAGGTTGGTACGCTCCGCATCGGTTTCATCTCTACGGCCGCTGCGTTCCTTATGCCGCCCTTGGTAAAGCGTTTCCGCGAGAAGTATGAGCATGTTGAACTGGAGCTTCGTAATGTGCTCACTTCGGATCAGGTCACGCAACTCCTGGAACGGAAACTCGACATAGGATTTCTCCGAGTTCCCTTGCCAACGCCGCCCGAAATCCGCACACGCGTCATTCATCGAGAGCCCTTTGTCCTGCTGTTGCCGGCTTCGCACCCGCTTGCCGCGCGACCCAACCTGGTCCTCGCAGACTGTCAGGAGGCTGACTTCGTCATGTATACGCGAAAGATGGCACCGGGTTTCCATGATCAATTGATGAACATCCTTCACCAGAATGGCTTGACCCCCCATGTCGTGCAGGAAGCCGCCGAAATGTATACGTTGATCTCGCTGGTGGCAGCCGGGTTGGGCATCGCCATCGCTCCCGCATCCATCCAGTTGCACCACGCCGAAAATGTTGTAGTGCGACCGCTCCCTGAAGTAAAGCTGCAATCTGAAATCGCTATTGCCTGGAACCGGGAGTATGCTTCCGCGACAACTCAGCTCTTTTTGCAAATGGCATTTGAAGGTTCACGCTCCCGAAAAGTAAAGTCCGCTGCTACAGCGGAAGCCATCTCGCTACTGCTGTAAAACGGTTACGGTCGGCACCGCAGATGCGCCTGTTCCAATCTGAACGGCGAGCTTCGGGGTGATCGCATACACGATAGACGACGGCGTAGTAGTCGTTGTGGGTGACACACTGATGCGGCCCGTCGCATCTTCGGCAAAGAGGAGTGATGCTGTTTGCCCCAGCGTTAGCATGCCCGCCGTTGTGCTGCTGTCGCTCGTGGTTCCTAGCGCCCCGTTGATTCCGGCATTCACGCCGCCCGTGCTGAGCGTGAAAGTATCTTCGCCGGAGGCAAGAGTGGCTGGCACCGGATTCGCGATTGTGTCCGCAGAGTAAGCTCCCGAGAGCAGCACAGGGAACGGAGCTATAGCGCCTGTCTGCATCTCATATTGCACCAGACCCGGATACGCAGACGTCGCCGCCTGGTCAAGCGCAAATCCTGTACCCGTGTTGTATAGATAAAGCACCTGGTTCGACCCTGTGCCAGTGGTAATCGCCGTACGCCCGTTCGTACCCGTTGTGTAGACGATAGACGTAGCCGCAGTTGTTGCAAACGTACCGGCCCTGTTGCTATCTTGCGAGAACGTTGCCGTCCCGGATCCGGTATTCGTCAGTTCAGTAAGCGTCGCGTTCAATGCTCCGGGATACGTTACAGATCCATCGCCACCGCTCGCCTCGGATTCATAGCCAATCGAGCGACCGCTAAAGCTCGTCGCCGAGTAAGCCGTCTGCTGTTGAAGCTCCACATCGCCGCTCAGCAGCGCTGTCGTAGCGTGCGAGTCATTCGACAGCAATAGCAGCTCGTTGGTGCTAACGATCACGTAGGTATAGTCAGTCGGCGCCGCCGCAAACAAAGTACCTGTCGGCGTCAGCTTTAGCGTGCCACGACCTGTAGTCGTAGAAGGTGTCGTAAACGAACCAGCCAAAGTCACGCCTGTGTAATTTGTGGAGTACGCAGCAGCATCTTCCTGCCCGCCAGACAGCGTCGAAATACCATCGCCGGTGAAGATGCCGACCGCCACAAGCGGCCCGAATTTCAGCCCAGTAGCGCATGAAGAACAAGGCGACTCGCCCGACATCCCGAAGGCGAACGTCCCTTTCACACTACCTGCCACAAGAGCAGCTGCCGTTTGATGAAGCGCAAATCCCGTGCCAGAGTTGCCGCTTCCAGTAGCGTTATCAAATTCAGTTAGCGCAATCGATTGCGCCACACCACCGACGAAATTCGATGCCGCGATCGCATATACGGTCGTCGTCGTTCCGGTAAGAAGTACCATCAACCCGCGGTTGTCTGTTCCCAGGGAGTACGTTCCGCTCACCGTTAGCAGCGTCTGCACGCCAGTTGCAGAGTTGATGTCCTCAATCCCTGTAATCACGCCTGCATTCGCGGTCAGGCTGCCGATGGCACCGAACCCATACACCGCCCCGCTCGTGTTGCCTGCAGCATGTCCGCTGATAAGGAAGGCATACCCGCCCGCCAGCTCCGCATTGTTGGTGCCTGCCGCAAGGACCGTGCCAATACTCACGGTAAACTGCCGAGTCACCGTCACCGGCGTCGTTTCAGAGTCCTTTACCGATGCCGTGAACGTATAGCTCCCCGCAGCTACTGGCGTGCCGGAAAGAATACCCGTGGTTGAGAGCACCAGCCCCGGGGGCAATACCCCGCTTGTCACAGTAAACATATATGGTGTCGCCCCACCCGTGGCAGAAATCGTCGCGGAGTACCCAGTGCCAATATTGCCTCCAGCCAGGCTCGTCGTCGAGATCGTCAATGGCGCCAGAGCCACCACGGTAATGGACAACGTCTGTGTCACAGATGCCGGTGTTGCGTCCGTCGCCTGCACCGTAAACATAGTCGTTCCCGCCGTCGTCGGCGTGCCACTGATCACGCCCCCGGCCGAAAGCCCCAACCCCGCGGGAAGAGCTACACTCCCAGCCGCAAGGCTCCACGTTACAGGTGGGTTTCCGCCGCTTGAAGTCAGCGTAGCGTTATAGCTTGCGCTGATGGTTCCCCCGGGAAGAGAGGTCGTAGTAATCGCCAGCGTACTCAGCACGATGTTGAGAGAAAACGAGGTGGTCGCCACTTGCGAAGGAGAGCTCGAATCTGCCACCTGCACCGTGATGTTGCTCGTACCCGCGGTCGTTGGCGTTCCGCTGATCACACCGGTCGTCGCCGAAAGTGACAAACCTGCGGGCAGCGTCCCGGAAACCAGAGACCACTTATAGGCCTGCGTTCCACCACTCGCCGTTAGCGTAGTGCTGTAGGTATTCTTCACCGAACCACTCGGCAGAGAGGACGTCGTAATCGCCAGCGCCGTGTACACGGTCATGGTGTAGCTCTTCGTCGCCACCTGCGGCGTCGCTTCTGCATCAGTCACCTTTACGGTGAAGCTGTATATGCCAGATGCCGACGGGGATCCCGAAATCGTGCCCGTATTCGAAAGCGTCAGACCCGAGGCCAAAGCTCCGGAAGAAATCGTCCACGTGTATGGAGAGACGCCGCCAGTTTGAGTGAGCGTTGTGCTGTATGCCTTACCCACCACGCCATTCGGTACGCTTGCCGTCGTTAGGATAAGTGGGGTCGCGTTCACCACCAGCGTCAGTGTTGTCGTTATGGTCACCGGCTTCGTCGAAGAATCAGTCGCACTAAAAGTCAGTGTTGCGTTGCCAACTACGGAAGGCGTACCTGAAATCAAGCCGCTCGGCGAAAGCGTAAGCCCCGCCGGCAGTGTTCCTGACACCAGCGCAAAAGTTATCGGGGAGCTGCCGCCGCTAACGCCAAGCTGCGTGCTGTACGCTGCACCGATCGTCGCTGCAGGCAGCCCTGTGGTAGTAAACACTGGTCCTGCATAGTAGTTGACGCTTACCGCAGCAGCATACAGCGAGTTCTTTACCGGAAACGCCTCGACAACTGCCGCCCCAGCTGCTGTCACCGGGGAAGGCGATGTGTACACCACCGTAGTCGGCGTCTGGGCCGAAAGTGTGCCCGACCCCAATAGCTGCCAGTTCACGCCTGAGTTCGTGCCGTCGCCCACAACCATCGCGGTGAGCGTCACACTCTGCCCCGCCGCTAGATTCAGCGGTCCTGCCGGGCTGATGGAATCAGATATGATTATGCCGCCGCCGCAACCAGCTATGGCGACTAGAGCGAGAAGAAACAGCGGAGCTAAGCGGCGCATAAAGAAACCTTTACGAAGTAACTGAAGTGATTGAAGCTTTCACGGGATGAAGGCGAAGCTCGGAAGCCAGCATTCAACTGGCTTAGGGCTTGGAAGCAAGTGTGTATGCGGCAATGCCCTTGGCTAGCGGAGTCACCGTAGGCGTTGCAGCGCCGACGATCATAGTTACCGAACCGCTCGCAGTAGTGGCGCCCGGCATAACGAAGGTTGCTGTGTTCGCCACCCAGACGTTCCCGGATGGATCAACAGCAACTCCGCGAGCTGATGTAATCGCACGCTTGTAGGTTGTCGTAACGGTACCCTTGACCGAGTTATACACGCCGCCGAAGAAGCCGGTTGTCGGAGAAAGCGCAGTGCCTGTATTCGTAAAGGCTGAGACGGTTCCCTGTGGAATTGCACTGTTCGTCGCTGTCGCAGCCGTCGCACCGGTGGAATTCGCCACCCACGCCGCGCTTGCCCCATCCATCGCAATGTAGAACGGTGCCGCCAATCCGCCACCGGAGTAGTTCACGAAGCTCAGGGCATTATTGATATTCGCTGCAGTGAAGCCAGACGAGTAGTTAATGGTGGCCTTTGTCAGGGAGTACTTGGCACTGGAAGTATCCGCAGAAACATAGTTTTGGTTCACGATCCACAGATTGTTGCTGTTATCAAACGCAATTCCATAGGGCGTCGAAGTCAGATTGTAGTTCTGCGAGTTGAGATTGACCTTCGATGTTGTAGCGCAACCTACGTCGGCAACGTAGTTGACCGGCGTAGCGGAACCGGCGGGATTCGTAGTGGTGCCGCTGGTGGTCGCCACGGAATAGATCATATCCAGTGAGCCTTCGGTGCCAGTAGACCCCGCGATGCTCTTGCCGCTGCAACCGCCAGAGTTTAGCGCGTACACAAACGACGCGCCGCCTGACAGCGTGTAGTTCGGCGACGCAGGGTTATTACTAAGGTCAATGGCCAGGCCGAAGGGCGAGGAAGTCGTGGCGCTTCCCTGGACTACCGTGGAGTATGCCCCATTGAGCAAGCCGAATATCGCGCTCGATGAGCCTGCATACCAAACATTGTTATTACCATCCACACCGATGCCATCAACCGTAGCGGTCGAGGTCACCCCTGCGTTCGTATAGGTGCTCGCTGTTCCCGTCGCGGTTGCTCCGTTTGCACCGCCCGCGCTGGTCGAGCCGGTCACCTCCACGACGGCAGAGCCCTGATCCGCAAACCATGCGTTGTTGGCGGTATCGACAGCGACCTCGTAAGAATCTTTCCAGTTTGTAGCTGTGGTGCCAATGCCGCTTGTGGCGGGAAGCGTATAGCTGGTAGGTGTCGCGATTTGGTTGCCAGAAGGATCGAGCTCAAAGACGTTGGTCGAGCCCGTAGCCACCCAGGCATTTCCGAACTGATCAATCGCAATCCAGCGACTCGCCGTAGTGCCTGTACCGAAGCTCAGCCCAATCGTGAAGTCGTTAGTCGTCGTGTCCACTGGTACAAACGGCGCATACGCTGATTCAAGCGCCGTGATGTTTGAAACATTGCTCGAGGGGTTCTTCGCCATATAAAGCGCAGACTGTATGGTGTCGGTCGAGTTGCCCGTGTTCGAGAACAGCGTGCCGCAAGATGCAGATGCCGCGCCCGCAGAGTTCACGCAGGCAGCCAGGATATCGGCCAGTGTATTGATGTGCCAGTACTCCACGTTAAGTTGGTTGCCTGTCGTATTGGTACCCGGCGAAGTTCCTGTCGCGGAGTTCACCAGAACATTAGCCACTGCCATCGCATTCGCAACGCCTTGAATGTTGGTCGCGCTGGTACCGAACGTGTCGGTCGGGACCCCCGTATAGGCTGAAGTCGAAAGCGCCGCCCCCGTAGAAGAACCAAACTGCGCCATCGACCACACCGCCGCAACCGTTGTCAGCTCATTGATGGAGACGAACGTCGAACTGGAAAGATTCGAGCACGATCCCAAAGCGACCATAAGTGCCAGCGCTGTGTTGTTTGCGCTCAACCCTGGGTTGCCGCTGCTTGCGGTCATGTATACGTAACTGTTCGCGGGGCATGTATAACTGCCCGCCGGAAGCGTAAAGCCGCCGTCCGCGTTGGTCGTCACTGGTGTTCCAGAAAGAAGCGGCGTCGCGGCAGACCCGTACCCGCTGGTACCGACCGCATACAACTGGATCGTCGCACCAGACACCGGTGGCTGTCCGCCCTTGGCGATGCCGCTGAGTGCAACTCCATTGCTACTCCCGCTCTGCGGACCTGCGCTGGACAGACCTCCAAAGCCTGCGGAACACCCCGTCTGAAAGACGGCCAGTACGGCCAGAGCTGAGGTCACAGTCAGCTTCCTCAAGAGGTCACAGGCGCTCGCTGCCTGCTTCTTAGTTTGTGTCATCGTATATCTCCCTCCGTCAGGTCTGACGGCGTACGTTACTGCCCAAAAAGGTTAAGATCTATCGAATCAGCCATGGCTTTGTATCCTGCGTCATTCATGTGCAGATGGTCTCCGCTGTCCAGCGCAGGTAGCAGTCTGGCGGGATCATGCGGATCACGCGTGGCCTTGTCGAAATCGACATAGCCGTCAATCTCTTTACTCGTTCGAATCCAGTCATTTACTTCCCTGCGCGAAGCTTCCCACGCAGGAACTTCCTTGTTCGGGTTGTTCCCGGACGAAGGCGTAATCGTCCCAAAGATGATCTTCAACTTCCGTGCGTGCGCCTCGCGAGCCATCAGGCTGAACGCCTTGATCAACGAGCCAGAGCTCACCCAATCCAACGGGGAATCGCCTGCGCCGGCCTGCCGTATGTCATTGCCACCTTCGAACACAACAACCCACTTCAACCCTGACTTGCCCAGCACATCGCGATGGAAGCGCGACAGCGCGCTCACGCCGAATGTCTCGCCCCACTCACCGCCCGATTCGCGCAACACCTTGTTGCCGGAAATTCCCGCGTTCAGCACTGCCGGCGCCGAAGCTCCATCCGCCTGCTGCAGCCGCACAATCAACCAATCCGTCCAGCGATGGTTCTGGTCCATCGACGAATGCGCTCCATCCGTAGTCGACGATCCCAGCGCCACAATTGCTCCCGTCGACGTTCGCGACGCGACATCGATACCCATCACAATTAGGTCCATCGTGATCTTCCGAGGCTTCCCCCATACGGCCGTCGCCGCCTGATCACCCGCGATCACATAGGAAGTTTGCAGGGCCGTGTAGTGAACCGCAGGTGCCGATATCTTGCCGGGGACAAAGAAGCTCACAGCAAAGTCTTCACCGGCAGTCACGGCCTCGTTCACCGCATCGCTCGTTACATCCTGTCCGGGAGCAATCGTCACCTCGGTCTTGCCGCCGAACAGCACCGGCTTCATGGCATCGGCTTGCACATCGCTTCCGCGTTCCACCGGTGCCGCATATACGGATTGCACCAACAGCGGCGTCTTGCCATAAGCATTCGACAACATCACTCGGGCTGCAAGACCGCCGATAGATAGGTGTACGATTTGCCGCACGGAATCGCCGTCCAGCACGCTCTGCCCAGCGCGATCCACGTCCGACGGCGGACAGGGCGCAGCCATCCACGCTCCTACCCAATGCGGCGCCTGCGCGCTCGCAGGAAAAATCGTAAGCAGCCCCACGCAAACCACGAACGCAAGTCTGGCGAAACAGAGACGGTATGTAATCGAAATTGGCATCGTCAGGAACAGTTATTTCTGAGCGGCACCAACCATAGCCATCCAAGTATGTATTAGTAAAGCTGATTTTACCTATGAGTATGTTGCGCATTGCTTATCACCGGAAGCGACTCGCAGGGCAGCAACCACATGCTCAGAAACAGCGTGTCAGTTCCCTAGCAAACCGTTCCAGAGCGCAAGTTCCGCCGCTTCAGGATGTGCTTCAACCCTGCTCGGATGATCGAAGATCATCGTCTCCTGGCCCTTGGAGGTATAGGCTGGCCAAGCCGGAAGCCCAGGACCGGACGGGGATTTCCCTTGAAGGAAGCTAACCCACGCCTGATGTATGGAAGCCGCCAGCTCACGAGCGTCATCGGTAGGCGTAGCCTGGCCGAAATGGTCCCAGACAAAGCGCAGGTCGTACGAGTGGAACGCCAACCCCGCGAACCGTCCCTCGCCGGGGTAGTCGAAGCGGTATACAAACGTCTCGCCGCCGTTCGCTGCCTGTGCTTCTGCAACGCGCATCGAAGGCACCAGGTACTCCTCGGCCGTCAGGCTACGTATCCTCCGCAACGGAGCCGGCATCTCCGGATCCAACTTCTTGTACTCTTCGTCCACCGTCTCAAACTGCGTTAAGCTAATGTTTCCAAGATCGTGCGCCGTCGCATCATGCGCAGGATGTGGTCCCACGAATAGCGCGCTCTCGTCGCGATTGGTGCCAATCAGCAGACGTTTCCCACGCGCGGACCCTGCCCGAATAGAAGCCAGAGCACGTTGCGGAAACAGATTCTCATCCACCTCACAGCGCAGCGGAAAGTGCCCGGGCCAGTCATGCGTGAACTGCTCTTGTATCAAAATCAATTGCTCCGCCGGGGCGCTCAACACAGAACTTGCGGGAGAGTTCGTCTTCGTCGTCCACGCCGCGCTGAAGCCGCGAGCCACCTCGAGTGCCTGCTCCCGCGTCGCGATTCGTTCGGCGCCCCCGCTCTCCGAAATCATCTGCCCGAATAGTGGAGCCGCCGAAGGCACGCCCATCAGCAAATCTGTAAGCTTCGCGCCCGCTGATTCACCGCCCACGGTCACGCGCTTCGGATCTCCACCAAACGCGGCGACATTTTCCTGCACCCAGGCCAGTGCCGCCACTACGTCGCGCATACCGTTATTCGCCGAACCCGCATACGCTGCTCCCAGCAAAGGTTCCATGTCCAGAAATCCGAACACCCCAAGCCGGTAAGCGAGCGTAATGCACACCACACCATTAGCCGCGAAGTGCGCTCCGTCCTGCAGCGGATCGGACGATCGACCGCCTGTAAATCCCCCGCCATGAATCCACACGAAGACCGGATAACCCGCAGCGGGCTTCCCTTCGCCGCTGGGCGCCCACACATTCAGATAAAGACAATCCTCACTCTTACCCGTGGGGCTTTCGCCAGGCTGCATAGCCGCCGACGCAAACTGCGTAGCATCGCGAACCTCACTCCAAGGGCTTAGCCTTAGGGGGGCTCGAAAACGCAACGGCCCTACCGGCGGCTGGGCAAACGGAATGCCCCGGAATACATCCACTGCACCTCTTCTCTCTCCGGCTAAACTACCCAACTGCGTTTTAACCACCACGCCCGAGTCGGCTGCAAAGAGGCGCGAAGCGTGCAAGCCTCCCAGGGCAAGCGCAGATTGCTGAAGAAAGGAACGCCGTGTTGACATGAACTCTCCGTAGCTTTAAGTCTCAGCTGAACCAGAGGTTTTCCTCCGGAAACACTGCGTAATGCCTGTTAATGCGTCGTCAGTGTGCTCACCGGAATATCCGCAGAGCCGATTCTGCCGCTCGAGTCACGCACCAGCAGCCGCACAAACTTCGACTTATCGTTGATGCTCACCTCTGCCGTAGTCGAAATTGTCCCCCTCGCAGTTTCCTGCGAATCCTTCGCAGCCAGCCCCAATACCGCTGCCGAAGATATCTGCACATTATGTTCGGCATCCAGCGCCGCGATTACCGTCAGGATCTTCGTCGTTTCCGTTCCGCTCTCTTGCGGTGACCAGCTCAGCGACCGATCCTGAATCATGTAATGCACCGTCACCCGCTTCGTCGCCGCCGACAACGTCACCGCAGCTATGTGGACCGCAACACCGTTATAAATGATCGACCCATTTGCTGCGAGTTTCAGGTCGTACCCTATATTCTTCGCGCTCGGCTCTGCGCGTGGCGTACTTTCATCAAAGAACCCGCTACGCGTCACAGCCACAAGCGAGGGATCGCGCATTTTGATCTTGATCGACTGAAACGATTCAGGTCTAGCCGCAGCGGCAGGCACATAAGCCAGCGTATAGAAGTGCGATCCGCGGTCAAGGCTCTCTCCAAGGAACTTGTCCAGATCATTGCGCCCGTATAAGTACGCGCCTCCCGTCTGGCTCGCAAACTGATTGAAGTTGAAGTCGCCTTTAAGTGGATCTTCGTCTGCTGGCAGAATGTTCGCGGTCGTTCCCATTCCCGAGCCCATGTCGAGCGTCGTAGCCAGATCGGTAGCCGCCATACGCGCGTTCGTCGTAATCGGGTCGACCTTATATAGCGTGATTCGGTCACGCGTCAGCATCGTCACTGTCTCGCGCATCGCCGCCTGCAGGGCGTCATTGCCTCTTTGATCGAGATCTGCGTTCGCAACAGTGGGAAAGCCACGACCAACCCACACCATCGTCTTGTGCCCGTGCAGACCCTCGGCGGCCAGCGCGATCTGTCGAAGAATGGCGAACGACTCGGAAAGCAATTCCAGATTTTGCGAGCTCTCGAGTTGCGCAGGATAACCGGCTGGGCGGTTTGCGAGGCCCTGCAGCAACGCGTTGCGGTTCCGCGTGTAATCCACCAATGTGGCGAGCCCCCTGTCGTTGACGACCATCAGCATCGCGGGTGTGCCAAGCATCAAGGGCTGCGCTTCAAGATAGCGTTTCAAGGTAAACGCTGCATACGACTGCTCGTCGAAAGGTGTATTTAAATCGTCGATTACAAAGATCGTGAGCGGTGAGGTAGTCACGTCGAACCGCCCCGAAGTGTCTGGAGCTGCAGTGGGTGTTGAACCATAGTCCCATCCATCAAAATGGCGGATGGGCTGCACCGTGCCATCCTGCAACAGCGTGAAGTCTTCCTTCTTGAGCCCCGGAATAACCTCACCTTTTGCGTTCGTCACGACAACATCCAGAATCACAAGTCTGGTGGTTACTTGAAGCGTACTGGTTTCCCTTGTAGGCACCTGAGGTTGTGTTTGAGCTTGCGAGACAAGAACCCCACAATAACTCGCAAGGACAAGGGCAAAACTCTGCAAGTAGAACGAGAACAAATCGCGATTCATAAGAGAGTAGGCTCCAAGATCAAATGAGTGGGATGGCTGCCGCCTGCGAACCATAACCCGCAGTGTTTGGGTAAACATCGCCCACTGAGCCATGCGTCAACGAATGACCAAGAGTTAATAAACAGTAGCTCGCCACCGTGACCATTACAGCCCTTCCTCACCCGCGAACATCTCTCCGTCGTCACAGAGGTTTATCCCTCAGGGATAGAGGTTTCAAGCATATCGCTAGACGATTGTTTGTATGGCTTGTTCTTTCAATGGAACCGTTCAGCATTTTCTATCAGCCGAAGGAACGGTTTCGTCTGCCGTTTTCGCAGAACCAAAGCACATCCTCGCGCGGGGATGTGCGAGGGCATTTGGTTTTTAAGAGTTTTAGTTGCCCCCCCAGGGATTCATAGCCACTGATTTTACAAGGGTTATGTCAGTTTTCAACAGATATACCCCTATGTGTACCCGAGTTTTCTTGTTATCTGAATGGCTGGTTCGATTCCCGGGCTTTCTCGCACTTGCGAGTACTTCTCTGGATATCATTTCGATGTCAAGCGAGATAACGATCAAGCACAACGGGTTGCCCGGTCAGGGCTTTGGATCCACGGCTATGCGCCGAAGACTGACGCATACTGAGTGTCTCGACAGCGCAGCGTCCGGCGGTGACCAGCTCAGTACCCGCGCTCAGTAGTCGCTGGATGGCGAGGTCGAGCATACCTCGCCACGTTCGGCTCCAAGCCAATTATTTGCATCAAGTTGTCCGTTCCGTGAGGTGTGCCGTGACCCCAAGCAGTCTGAATGGAGATCGAATCGCCGGCGAATCTTTCGCCGATACGCCACGGGCGGCGGCGAGGATGATTGTCAGCTCGACCACGACGCTTCCCAACTTGCTCTCTTCCACACGGCGCAGGTACGCGGTGAAGAGCTTGGGAATCGAATCACCTTCTTTTGCTGGCTTGATGCCGTGTTGACGAGCGAGAGCGATGAGATGGTTGTCGTTCAGCATCGCCGTCAATCGTTCGGCCACAAACAGCAGGTCACGCTTCATCAACCGCACCGGAACGGCTGCGGTGATGGCCGCAAGCGTCCTGACGCTGGGTATCTGAACGTTGAGGTCAGGTGCATCATGCACTCCGTGCTCTCAAGGAGAGCACTGTTTTTTGCTAGTGGCCGCCGTCAAGCGTCCGTCACCGGGGGATGACATCGCCTCTTACCCCTTGATGAACTGCACGTCCAATGTGATCGTCACTTCCTCGCCTACCAGCACTCCACCGGACTCAAGAGCTGAATTCCAAGTGAGCCCAAATTCCTTGCGATTGATCTTTGCGGAAGCGGAAAGGCCAATGCGCTGATTGCCCCAGGGATCTTTAGAAGGCACGCTGACATCTTCAACAGTCAGGGTTACGGATCTTGTAACGCCGTGAATGGTTAGATCACCGGTTACCGCATAGTTGGGTCCACCGATGGACTTGATGCTGGTGGACACAAAAGTCATCGTGGGGAACTTCTCGACATCGAAGAAGTCAGCATTCTTCAGGTGCTCATCGCGGCTGTCATCACCGGTCCTCAGGGTGGCAACGGGAATCGAAGCCTCGACCGCGGAACGAGTGTAATCGGCTTCGTCCAATTTCAATACGCCGGAGAGGCCTGAGAACTCACCTTTCGAGTGGGAGATCATCATATGTCTTACCTTGAAGCCAGCCGCCGAGTGACCGGCATCAAGGTTCCAGGTCGAAAAACTATTCGTTGAACTCATTGGGAAAATCTCCTTTTGCAAAGCTTTCTCGGAAGATCAGACCAGAAGAGTGAAAGTAAATCTATTGAACCTTGGTATTGATAGATACCTAGGTGTCGCTCGACACCATCGTCCAATAGATTCACCTTCGAACCCATGTCCTAATAAAGCCATGAAATTATTCATGCTCGGCAAGAAGACGCCTTCCTTCCACGTTTACCAAATGTCTTCAGATGAAGACTATTTCTATATCCACCCGAACTCTGTCCTGTTGGGATTTCTCGGCGCGGTTATGGTTATTCTGCTGCTGCTTATATTTGCGACCTGGATTGGCTTCAAGATCTGGTAGGGAGCGCTCCGGATCTTTCATCGACTCGATCGGGAGCATATGACTGGAAATACCGTCAGACGAGAGTTGCTCCTTCAATACTTGGCCGACTCGCGCATGTCGCTGCCGTAGGTCCCTGAAGGAACCGAGCGAAAGAATATAGGAGTGACAATTGAGCGGCACCCCCTCTCAATCACATCGATCATTTAGCAGGCTGAAGTGACTCGAGCAGCGTTGGAATCAACTCTGCGACCGTAGGATGAATATGGACAGCGTTCATCAAAGTCGTATAAGGCTTGTCAGAGTACATGATGTCGAGAATACAGTGAATCACCTCGTCGCCACCTACCCCAAAGATGGTTGCGCCCAGAATACGTTCGGTTTGAGCGTCAACTATCGCTTTCATCAGGCCAAAGGTCTCGCCCTTTTCGATTGCACGCCCCACGGAACGCATGGGGCGCGTTGCTATTAAGAGATCTCTTCCCGTCGCACGCGCCTCTTCCTCAGTCATCCCAACCTGCGCCAGTGGCGGATCGGTATAGGTCGCATGCGCCGAAATTCTTTCGGAGACGCGTCGATCACCGCCATCGAGGAGGTTTGCGGCGATAATCTGAAAATCGTTATATGCGGTGTG
>Ga0302305_1000497_pt1 | contig 23646 bp, 23 predicted proteins | sample III_Palsa_E2_3_FD_198764 | JGI IMG/M metagenome (GOLD analysis project Ga0302305, IMG submission 198764) | Peat permafrost microbial communities from Stordalen Mire near Abisko, Sweden - III_Palsa_E2_3 | ecosystem: Environmental > Terrestrial > Soil > Palsa > Peat permafrost | place: Sweden... | reverse complement strand
GAGGCTTATGGGATGTACGCCTGCAATGGAATCCTTTTCAATCACGAGTCGCCGGTGCGGGGTGAGACGTTCGTAACGCGGAAAATTACACGTGCGTTGGCGCGCATTAAGCTGGGGCTGCAGGACAAACTATTTTTGGGGAACCTGAGTGCCCTCAGAGACTGGGGTCATGCGCGCGACTATGTGGAAATGCAATGGCGGATGTTACAACAGGATCATGCTGAAGATTTTGTGATTGCAACCGGAGTGCAGCATAGCGTGAGGGACTTTGTGACAGTTGCCGCTGAGGTGCTTGGCATGAAGCTCCAGTGGAAAGGTGATGGGATAGAAGAAAGTGCGGTGGATGAAACTGGTGCGACCGTGGTTGCGGTTGATCCAAAGTATTTTCGTCCTTCAGAGGTGGAGACCCTGCTGGGCGACCCCAGCCATGCACATGAACGTCTCGGGTGGAAGCCTACGGTGAGCTTCGAAGAACTCGTAAAGGAAATGGTTGAGTCCGACCTATTGGCAGCTGAAAGAGACCAATTGGTCAAGAAGCACGGATACGGGGCTTATGAATATCACGAATAATTCTCGTCTCACTGGCTCTAGAGTCTATGTTGCAGGGCACGGTGGGTTGGCCGGTTCGGCCATCATGAGACGGCTTGAGCGCGAGGGTTGTGCAAGGATAGCAACCCGAAGCCATGCAGAATTGGACCTGAAGGATCAAGCGGCCGTAATCCGTTTCTTTGAGGAAGAGCGTCCAGAATATGTATTTCTCGCCGCGGCAAAGGTGGGTGGCATCCTGGCCAACAACACGCGTCCTGCGGAATTTATTCACGAGAACCTGGCTATCCAGATGAACGTGATTGATGCTGCTCGAAAATTCGAGGTGAAGCGACTGCTATTTCTGGGCTCAAGTTGCATCTATCCGCGCGACTGTCCTCAACCTATTCGCGAGGAGTACATGCTTACGGGGCCACTTGAACCAACGAACCGTCCCTATGCGGTTGCGAAGATCGCGGGTATCGAGATGTGTTGGGCATTCAACAGGCAGTACGGGACCCAATATATCGCTGCCATGCCGACCAATATGTATGGCCCGAATGACAACTACGATCTCACGGGTTCGCATGTGCTCCCAGCTTTGTTGCGTAAGATGCACGAGGCGAAGGAGTCCGGCGCGGCGGAGGTCTCTGTCTGGGGAACAGGTACCGTGCGACGGGAGTTCATACACAGCGACGATATGGCCGATGCGTGCATTTTTCTGATGAACCTGCCCGACGATACCTATGAGACGATCACAGAATCAGAAGTACATGCGCCTTTGCTCAACATCGGTTGCGGAGAGGATATGACCGTGCGTGACCTTGCCGAGCTTATTCGCGATGTGGTGGGATTCAAAGGGCAGCTGACATTCGACGCATCTAAGCCTGATGGAACTCCAAGAAAGCTGCTCGATGTTTCGCGCATGAAGGAACTTGGTTGGCAGAGAGGTATTTCTCTGCGTGAAGGCCTTTCACGGGTATATGCGGAGGGCGTGGCATCGCGGCGATTCAATAGTTGATGTGCCCTGTATTCCATACTGACCGTTGAATCCTATAATATCGAGACCATGAGCAAAAGTGACTGGATTTTCGACGGATACGCATACCTGTTTGCCAGAAAAAAGTTTTACCGGATGAACAAGGCCTTGTTCTCCTTATCAATTCGAGGACTGGGTATCCTGAACTATAAGGATGAAGTGGCAAGCGGAGAAGACCACTTCGTTCGGCAGACACTTAGCGGTGTTTCCAATCCCGTTGTGTTCGATGTCGGCGCCAACGCGGGGGACTATTCGGCTACCGTCCTGTCCATAAACCCCAACGCACGTCTTTTTGCTTTTGAACCTCATCCCGGCACGTTCAAAGGATTATCAGAGCGATTGGCGGGGCGTGGAGCCCAGTTGGCAAATGTCGCATGCGGAAGCGCTCCCAGTAAAATGGTTTTGTACGACTATGCGGGGGCTGGATCGCAACATGCGTCGCTTTACAAGGGAGTTATTGAAGAGCTCCACCAGAAGGAATCTTGCGCATACGACATCGACATAATCGATTTGGATACTTTTGCAAGCGGCAATGGAATCGAGCATATAGATCTGTTGAAGATAGATACTGAAGGACATGAGTTCAACGTTCTAAGTGGAGCGAAGCGTCTGTTGGAAGATCGTCGAATCAGCGCAATCCAGTTCGAATTCAATGAGATGAACCTCGTAAGCAGAACGTTCTTGCGCGATTTCTATGCGATTCTTCCGAACTATCGGCTGTATCGTACCGTGCGCGATGGGCTGATTCCTCTTCCTGAACGCCCGTCCTTCACATGCGAGTTATTTGCGTTTCAGAACATCGTCGCATTACTTCGGTCGCCATCTTCCTAAGGAATGTCTTTGCAGGTTGACTGCGCGGGTGATGTGGAATCGCGAGAGATTATTTCCAGAAGCGGGTAGGAATAAAAGATTTCAATTGCATGTAAAAGATAGGCCTGGTTCGGGCGTTGAACACATTAGCAAACACGCCGGCCACCGCATAAGAGAAGACCGTAGCGATCGCAGCACCCATCGCGCCATATTTGGGAATCAAAACTAAATTGATACAGGCGTTTATCACCGCTCCGGCAAGCGTCCAGTAAAGCGACAGTTTCAATAAGTTTTTTGACAAATTCCATGGAGATTGGGCCACGCCCAGAAAAACGAATACTGAAGCCCAAACATGTACGGCCAGCACAGGCGCTGCTCTGCTATACGCGTCCGAGTAAAGGACATGGATGATCATGTGGGAACTAAACGCCACGACTGAGCCTATGACGCAAGCCGTTAAGGTCATCATGGAAAAGAGTTTGCGAAGCCTTCCATAGAAGAGTTCCGGATCGTCTTTCACCTTCATAATTGCGGGTGAAACCGAAGAAACAATGGCGGTTGGGATGAAATACCAGACCTCCGAAACTCTGGTGGCAGCGGAATAGAGTCCAACTTCAAAGTCTCCCTTCATGATCTTGAGCATGATCATGTCGAGTCTTACGTAGACCATGATGGCCAATCCTGAAAAGATTACCGGCCAGCTATGCTTAAGCAAGTAGATTGCTTTGGTTTTGCTTACACGCCATGCGAACATGCGTCCTCCCGCCAGGCGGTAACCAATCGCCAGACTGATCGCACCCAACACGATCTCACTGGTGTAGGCTGCGGCAAATGTCCAGACCGGTGCTTTGGCGTGAATCAGCGCGACGCGGGCAGCGGCGAACACTAGGAAGGCCAAGTTTTTCGCCCAGACAGTAATCCTGGACTTAACCTGGGACTGAAAGAAGGAATCGATGGTATCAAAAGCCTGGACGAGAAGTGTCAACGACAGGATAGAGACCAGCAATAAGGCCTGGTGGTCGTGAGGCTGGATCAGTTTCAGGGTCGCGATTGACACGGCGACCGAAAAGAGGCCGCCTACACTGCGAAGAGCTAAGGATGTGCCCAGTATTTCGTTCGTTTCTGCGGAGTTATGCAGAACTTCTCGCACAATAATACTTTCAAGGCCCAGCGTTGAGGCCGTGCTGAACAAAGCGACGAATGCAAGCGCGAAATTCAGGCTGCCGAATTCAACCGGGCCGAGATATCGGGCGATCCAAACACCAACGAACAGCCCCATACCCATGCGGACGATCCGGTCGACCATCAACCAACCCATGTTTCCAAGTATCCTGCGAAGGCCGGGACCGATCTTATCTAATTGCTCCGATAGGCGTGCGCCAATTTTTGACGTGTACAAAATCAGTTTCCTTGAAATTGGGGTGGTGGGATGTCAGACGGATGGCCATTCGTTTTCTCTGCATGACGCGCACCGTTCGGAACAACTGTAATTCACGTGCAGAGAGGATGCCTTGATCTCCCTTACGAACGGGGTTAGCTCTTTCCCGCAGCCTGTATACTACAGCAAGCGGCGAACTGCTCAGAGGCTCTGGTTTGCCCCCTAAATCCATGCAGACAAAGAAATTTGAAACGCCTGTAGCGCTGTTTGTCTTCAACCGCCCCGACCCCACACGCAGAGTGTTTGAGACGATCGCCAAGGTACGGCCAGCGAAGTTGCTTCTGATAGCGGATGGTCCAAGGGATAACAGGCAAGGCGAGGCGGAGGCCTGCCAGCAGGTTCGCCAGATCGTGTCCAGCGTCGATTGGCCCTGCGAGGTCTTCCAGAATTTTTCTGAGAGGAATTTAGGCTGTCAGGAACGAGTGATCAGCGGCTTGGATTGGGTCTTCTCCCTGTTCGAGGAAGCAATCATTCTGGAGGACGATTGCTTGCCGGATGCATCCTTCTTTCCCTTCTGCCAAGAGTTGCTCGATAGGTATCGTGGCGACAGCCGAGTTGCTTATATTTCCGGAGCCAACCTCGTCGAGAAGCACTTGAAAACAGACGCCAGCTACTTCTTCTCCCAAATGGGCGGTATCTGGGGATGGGCCACCTGGAGGCAGGAATGGCAGCGCTATGATCGGTATCTTTCAGACTGGCCTCGCAACAGAAACGGCGGAATGCTATCGGAGACTTTTGATAAGCCTCAGACGGTTGCGTATTGGACACGGCTCTTCGACGCGATGCATGAGAACAGGGGGCCAGACACCTGGGACTATCAGTGGCTCTATACCTGCTTGAAAAATAATTCGCTCGCGGCTGTTTCCAGCGCGAATCTAGTAGCTAACATCGGCTTTGGCCCTGACGCGACGCATACTGCGAAAGCGGATTCGCGACTCACCCCCCCTGCAAAAGCGGTGGAGTTTCCTCTCAGGCATCCATCCAATTTCATTCCATTGCGCAGCATGGATCGCTGGGTTCAGGATCTCCGCACAGCGCCTCTCTTCCGGCGCGTCTCAGGTAAGCTACGTAGGGTCACAAAAGGCCTATTGCGTGACGGCCTTCGGTAGAATTGTGTCTAATGCGTAAACTCATCATTCGTATCCTCAACTACCGCGCCAGGAAAAGACTCCAGAGCAATCCCGATGTGAAAGTTGCTTACACGGCGAAGGTTGACTTTCGCCGTGTAAGCTATCGCGGAGGAAGCAGCCTGGAAATCGGTGAGGGAAGTATCGTAGAAGGAACCCTTGTCTTCGAGCGTGATGGGGCGAGTATCGCGATAGGACGGAATACGTTTATCGGATCTTCGGTTCTTAGCTGTGCCAAAAAAATCGAGGTAGGAGATGATGTTCTTATTTCCTGGGGCTGCAATATCGCAGATCATAACTCGCACTCAGTTGAATGGTCGAAGCGGAAAGAGGACGTCAAGGACTGGTACCGGGGCAAGAAAGATTGGACACATGTTAGGACCGCCTCAGTCACGATCGGGAATAAGGCATGGGTGGGATTGAACGTGATAATTTTGAGAGGCGTTGACATTGGTGAGGGTGCGGTTGTGGCTGCGGGCTCGGTCGTGGTCAAGAGCGTGCCCGCATGGACCGTTGTTGCCGGCAACCCAGCGAAAGTGATTCGAGTGATCCCTGTTGAAGAGCGGTAAAGAACAACTCACTTGGGAGGAAGCTGTGCTGTGGCTTAAGGCGCAGCCAGAGCAGACCGAGTTGGTAAGAGCCTGTTTTTACGACGATCCTCTTTTAGCCGCGTCAGAGCGTTTCTATTCGAGTACTGAATGGCAGGCAGTTCAAAAACTAATTGGGGCGGCTCGTGGCAGGGCTTTGGATATTGGCGCTGGACGGGGTATTTCGGCTTTTGCACTCGCCAAAGATGGTTGGGACACAGTGGCATTGGAACCCGATCCAAGCCAGGTGGTCGGCGCGGGAGCTATTCGTAGTCTTGCTGCGGAAGGTGCGGTTCGGATTCAGGTCGTCGAGACGTGGGGTGAGTCACTTCCATTTGAGACCGGCTCATTTGATCTGGTACATGTAAGACAGGTTCTTCATCATGCACGGGACTTAAACCAGCTTTGTCATGAAATAGGACGTGTTCTAAAGCCGGGCGGGATGATGATCGCCTCACGCGAACATGTTCTTTCTCATCGCCGGGATTTAGATGAATTCCGCAGACGTCATCCTTTACACTCCCTTTATGGAGGTGAAAATGCGTTTCTACTCGTGGAGTATCTTGACGCGATAAAGGCCGCAGGTATTCGGCTCGACAAAGTCTTGAATCCGCTCGAATCAGACATAAATCTCTATCCCGACACGCGAGATTCCGTAAAGACGAAGATTGCACAGAAGTTTCATCTGCCTTCCCCAAAGTTCATTCCAGATGTATTGCTTTCATTGAGAGGGAAGCTGATTAATACCCCAGGACGTGTGTACACATTTTTTGGCTACAAGACGGACTCCTTAAAACACAACAAATTATGAATAAGACAATAGTTGTCACTGGCGCTAATGGTTTTCTCGGTCGCCATGTAGCCCGCCAGCTTTCGCAAAAAGGGCATACCATCTTGGGCATTGGCCATGGCGATTGGCCACGAGAAGAATGGGAGTTGTGGGGACTGAGTGGATGGCAATGCGGCGATGTGACACTGCAAACGTTACGGCAATATGCCGGAACGCCATCAGCCATTATTCATTGCGCCGGCAGCGGATCGGTTGCCTATTCGATCGAAGACCCGCTGGCGGATTTCGAGCGCACTGTTACAACAACCGCCCATGTGCTTGAGTATGTCCGCACGTTAGCTCCTTCCTGCAGTGTCGTATACCCGTCCAGCGCCAGTGTTTATGGTTCGGCGGAGAGCATGCCCATCAGAGAGGATAGCCGTACCGCGCCGATCTCTCAATATGGCGTACATAAACTTATGGCGGAGCAAATGGTCGCGTCCTATACGCGCCAGTTCGGAATATCTGCAACCATAGTGCGGCTCTTCTCTGTATATGGATGCGGCCTTCGCAAACAGTTACTTTGGGACGCTTGCCGGAAGCTTGCAAGCAATGATTTAGTCTTCATGGGGACAGGTGATGAGGTGCGCGACTGGCTGCATGTGGAGGATGCGGCTGAGCTCCTGATGACAGCTGTCGAGAACGCCTCTCCTGAATGCCCGACGGTCAACGGTGGTAGCGGCAACGGAGCAACTGTTTGCGAGGTTGTTGCTCGTCTCGCGGACGGACTCCTTCCAGTGGGCGCGCTGCCCACTTTTTCCGGCGTCCGGAGAACTGGAGACCCCAGCCGCTATGTCGCAGACATCGAGGGCGCCAAAGCATGGGGATGGCAACCAAGGCATGGATGGAAAGAGGGTATTGAGGAATATGCCGCCTGGTGGAAGAGGAATTCGCTGTGAGCAACGACGAGAACATACGAGTCGGGTTTATCGCGTCAACGGACCAGTGGCTGGGTGGTCGCAACTATCTGCGAAATCTTTTCGCCGCGGTCCTAACCTTGCCAGGCCATCCGATAAAACCTATCCTGTTCGCCGGGAAGCGGCAAGGCGATCTCTCTGTAGATTTTCCTGATACCGAAGTTGTGCGAACGTCGATTCTTGATCGCAAGAGCCTACCGTGGTTGGTTCGCAAAGGTATGGCCAAACTCAATGCTGAGGATATGGTATTGAGGAGACTGCTGGAACAGCATAAAGTGTCTATCCTCTCGCATTCCTCCCACCTCGGCAAGCAAGCTGGTGTGAAGATAGTCGGATGGATACCAGATTTTCAGCATGTCCACTTGCCGGAGTTTTTCAGCCGCGAAGAGATTCAACTCCGGGAGACGCAGTATAGGGAGCTTTGCATACGCTGCGATAAAGTCATCGTCAGCAGCGAATGTGCTCGCGCTGATTTCCAGAAATTCTCTCCCGAACAAGCCCACAAGGCAGAGTTGCTGCGGTTTGTTGCCAGTCCCGCGCCACTAGCTCGCGCCGCCAGCCTGGAAACCCTTCAGCGGCTCTATGCCTTTGAAGGACCTTACTTTCTGCTGCCCAATCAATTTTGGGCGCATAAAAACCATCGTGTTGTTCTCGACGCGCTGCGGATACTAAAGCAACGTCGTCAACCGTTCCTGGTGTTGGCTACCGGATCATGCCAGGACCACCGCAATCCGTCGTTTTACCCCTCGCTGATGCGAATTGCAGCCGAACTCGATGTGCTGGACTCCTTCCGTGTTCTTGGCCAGATTCCTTTCGACCATCTTGTTGGGCTCATGCGTCACGCCGTCGCGTTCATTAATCCGTCTCGGTTCGAGGGCTGGAGCACGAGCGTCGAGGAGGCCAAGTCCATGGGGAAGCAGATCGTACTCTCCGATATATCCGTTCATCGGGAACAAGCACCTCAACACGGCTTCTTTTTCCCTCCGGAGGATCCCGAGGCTCTAGCCGAGGCCATGACGGCTGCGTACAATGGATTTGACACACAGCAGGACTCAGTGATGCAAGACGAGGCCAGGGCACGTTTCCCCGCGCGGCAACGTCAATTTGGGGAGGCCTATCGGGCTATTGTAATGAGAGCGGCAGGATTTCAAGCCACGTCGCTCTGAAGGGCAGATGCTGCTCCGGCGAATGTGTTTTTTATAGGAGTCGCATGCAAACCGAGAACGCAACTAAATGTGGTGGAAGGCGGTTGAAGGGGATCCTGGCGGAAGAAACCACGGACCGTCCTCTCATTACTGTAGTGACGGCCGTCTTCAATGCTTTTGGAACCATTGAAGCGACCATTGAAAGCGTTCTTGGCCAAACTTATGGGAGTGTTGAATACATCATCATCGATGGCGGTTCAACCGATGGTACGCTCGACATCATTCGCAAATATGAGCATGCGGTTGACTATTGGATCAGTGAGCCAGATAAAGGCATCTACGATGCGATGAACAAGGGAATTAGAACCTCAAGGGGAACATGGCTGAATTTTCTTAATGCAGGAGATGTCTTTTCCAATCATTCGGTTCTTGAATCGATAGCGAAAATTTATTTTTGTTCTGATGCGCGATTCATTTATTCCGATGTGCTGCTCTCGACGGGAGGTCGTACTGTAAATAATCCACCTCGAGTTATATGCGACCATAAAAGGCTGATCATTAATCACCAGTCATCAATCTATCGGAAGGATCTCCATTTCGATCACGGCATGTATCTTGTCGCGCCTGGAATTACGATCTCCGACTATCTATTTTTCAGCCTCGTCGGTCAAAACGACTACCTGAAAGCCGATTATGCTATTGCGATTTACGACACAGCTGGGGTCTCGCAATTGCGAAAAGCTGTAGAGCAAAAAATCATCGTAGATTATCTGATAAACGGCATGCCAAGGTATAAGTTTTTCGCATATTTCCATTTGTACCATTACTACAGAAATGCCAAAGCCGCTTTGGCCCGCTTATGGAGAGGCAGGCGATCCTAAACGGCCAGCTCCACAAGCACAATACATTAGAAATGTATTGTCATGATGTTGTACCGGTGTAACAAGCAAACATCGCAATCTAAAACAAGAGATATTCTTACACTAGAGACGCAGAGCCAGCCCGATGGATATGTCATACCTAGCCTCGTATTACTATCCATTGATTGGGATAGGCGTCGGCTTGTATCTTCTCTTCTATTTTCTATATCGTCGGTCAATTGTATCCATCAGCGATCCACTAAACACTGGCTTGGCCCTCGTAGCATTCTATTTGGCCGGCGCACTGATCCTCCCATGGCTATACCCGGTAAATTGGTCCTATGTATGCATAGTGATCCTAATTTTCATCTATATCGCTGCCGGGGCCCTTTTTTCAAGAAAACGTCGGCCAGCCAAGATGCCGCGTCTGGCTGTCAAGCCCGGTCCGCAGTTGCTTTTCACAGTTGCATTGACTGGGTTGCTCGTTCTCAACCTCATCATGAACCAAATATTTGGTGTCATTCCATTGTTACAAGGTGTCCAGTCCCATTCAGCTGCGGTGCCCGAGCCCTCGCTATACTTGCTCGCGCCTGACATAGCAGTCATGCTTCTATTAGTTTTTTTGCTGACTGAGATTAGGAAAGTGAGGCTCGTGGCTGGGACTGGGGTGGCTGTTTCGTTTCTAAGCACCATTCTTGCTGGCTCCAAGTCTGCTATTTTTATCTTTCTTGGTGCTCTCTTGGTGACTGATTATGTTCTACATCTCAAGCTGAACTCGTCTCACCTAAAGGACGAAAGGCTGGTGCTCACGAGAAAGATCAGAACCGTGAGAAAAGCCGCAATTATCTGTGCCGTTGTGATACTTGCCTTGCTTCCAGCCTACCTTGTTCTAATCGGCGCAGATAGTGGAGGGGGAGCTGGAGGTGGCGTCGAAAATATGATTACCCGACTGTTCGGTGGGTTTGACGGTCTTGCGATAATCGCTTTCAAAAATATTGATATCATGTCTATACGTGGTGTCAATATCAGCGACTTCTACTTCTATCCCTTTATCAAGAAGTTATCCCACACGCCCGAGTTTCAATCGACTGGCCCATACTTGATATATTTGCTGAGCGGCAGCTCTGAGTTTGCCACGTCTGGACTAAATCCAAATTCTAGTTTTCCTATAGAGTTGCTGCTATCTAATGGAAGCCTTGTAATTTCCGGTGTCCTGATCACGCTTACGGCTGCAGTTGTTTTTCGACTAAGGTCGGTCCTGCTTGTACGGGGGGGAGTGAGGATGATCGATCTCGTCTTCTGGATACTACTGGTACTCGGCCCGTTCTCTGTATTGCTGGATGGGTCGTATTACATAATAAAATCATACTTGCTTCTTGGGTTGTATATGGCATTAAATCTCGTGGTCACTGCTATAACTTGGCTGAGGCCTGGACGGAAAGTATTTAGGCTCTTCTAGGAGCACTATTGGAGCAAAGCGGGCCGAAATCCGTGAGAATTTGCGAACACCATAGCACTACAGCATTGAATAGATTGAGCCTAGCGTGATAAATGAACAACTTCCTTTTTGTCGTGGTTCTTTACAAAGTGAGCATGGAGCAGTCCGAGACGATGCGATCCTTGTCTCGACATCGCGACCTTTTAAAGAAGAAGGGAATTCACGTATTGGTTGTTGACAATACGCCGGGGATGAAGACAGAGTCTCTGATTCTCGATAGTGATATCGAATATGTTTCGTTTGGAAAGAACGGAGGACTGGCTCAAGCCTACCAGGCGGCTTTCCTCATTGCGAAGGCCGAGGACTACCGTTTCTTAGTGCTGTTTGATCAGGATTCAGAGGTGGATACCGGCTTCATTCTCGCACTGGACGACATTACTTCAAAGCCAGAAACTCCCGCTGGTATTTGGTGCCCAGATATCGTCTGCGAAGCGAGGCAAGTCAGCCCATACACCTTGAATGCCTTTGGATGGCCTGATTTTTATCCCCCAAAGGATTCTCAAGGGCTTCATGGGATTAACTCATTTTCAGTGGTGAATGTCAGCTTTCTGGATTCGATAGGAGGCTTCGATGAATTTTACTGGCTAGACTGTCTTGATTCCTGGCTTTACGAAAAAGCGCATCATGGCCATTGGGCTGTCAAGCGCCTGAATGTAAGCGTGAACCACGACCTATCGTTAGTTTCCGGGAAAATAACGCTGTCACGAATGAAGATCATAGCCTTCTACGAGAGCTGCTTCGTTTTTGAATATGGCTCGGCAGGACGGATAGCTGGGACCACATTGAGGTTGTTTCTGAGAGGGCTCAAACGAGCGAAGATGATGGGAGGGGTTCGCAACCATTGGCAGTACGTCAGTGAGATATTCAAAGGCGCCTTGGCTGGCCTGAAACGAAGGGGAAATGTCGCCTCGGAGACGACCTCCCGTGACGGATGAGATGCCAGACAGGCTTGGTGAGCTACGATTTGCGAGCTTCGACGCAGTCCAGGAGAGGCTGGTATCATTGCTTTGCAGGTTGTACCCAGCTGCGAATCGTTGGTAGTAGATTATGGCCCTATCTTCCAGCCCTGAGAATGGCACAATGCTGCAACCGCGAATCTCGGTGTGCATGGCCACCTATAATGGTGAGAGGTTCGTCGCCCGGCAATTGCAAACCATTCTTTCGCAACTCGGAGCGACCGACGAAATCGTGATTTCCGACGATTCTTCAACCGACGGCACCTTGAAGGTCATCGAGTCTTTTGAAGACAAAAGAATTCGATTGTTCAGAGGCCAGACCTTTCGTTCGCCCATCTATAACTTCGAGAACGCTCTCAAGCAAGCGCGCGGGAAAATAATCTTCTTGTCGGACCAGGACGATGAGTGGGTGGATGGTTGGGTCGAGGTTGCCGTGGCTGAATTGTCCGATGCAAGCCTGGTGGTGTGCGATGCGTACATGATCGATGCGGAGGGGAACCTCCGGTCGTCCGAAGAAACCAAGATATATCATGGCGTACGCAAACCGGGTATCCTTCAAAATTTGTATCGGAATGGATATATAGGTTGTTGCTGCGCTTTTCGTAGGGAAATTCTCGATGCAGCGTTGCCGTTTCCATTGGATCTACCCTGGCATGATTGGTGGCTTGGCCTTGTAGCAGATGCATTTTTCACATCGAGGTTCATTGAGAAGAAAATGATACGTTATCGCCGGCACGGAGAGAACGTTTCTTCGACGGGTGAACCGAGCACTACAACCCTTGCGAAAAAGTTAAGAATGCGCTGGCGAATCGCTACAGAATTGATACGGCGCTTTCTTGACAGAGGGTGGCGCGGTAAGACTTGGACGTCCTCTCGAAGTTATCAGCACCCCGGGAGGGAATAGGTTTGTGGGTTACCGTGTAGGTCAGCTCGTTATTTCGAAGAGGGAGAAGGAGTATCCAGCTTGGGGCGTCCCGGTCCACTATTGGCACGCTTATCCTTGCTGAGGCGCCACTCCAGCAATTTTATTCTGTAGCGAAGCTCAATGGCCCAACTGATAAGTGTCTTCGTAACGATACTTTTCCCGAAGTAGTCATAATGCCGATTCATCGACTGGAATCCATCATGCGCGGCACGCAAACTCTTTTTAGGCATCTGGTCCAGACTCTGGCTGCCGTGATGCACGATCTGGGCTACCGGCGTGTAGTAAAGCTTCAGTTCCTTTTGCTTCAGCATGTAGCAGTAAGCCAGATCTACCGAGTACAGCGGAAACCGCTCATCCAGCATACCCGCGTTCTCCCAGGTGCTTCGCCGCAGAACGAGTGCGGTACTCCCGACAGCATCGACCACCTGCTCCCTGGAGTGATCGAGATTGCTGGCATAGTACTCGCGACCCACCTTTCCATCCGGAAACAGCTTGTGCCAGTTGAGCGATTGCAGTAGCAAAACCATGAGACCTGGATAGCGTCGTACGGACAACTGCACGGAGCCATCCGGATTCAGCAGCGTAGGCGAGCAAGCGGCGGCGGCTGGATGCGTATCCATAAACTCTACGAGCGCGCCAAATGCATTGGCTGAGATGTTTGTATCGCTATTGAGCAAACAGGCATACCGTGCTCGCGACATCTTCATGCCGAGGTTGTTGTTTTTGGCATAGAGCAAACCAACTTTATTGCGGACCAGGATCGCCTGAGGAAATTCGCTTGCAACCATGTCGGCGCTTCCGTCGGGCGAGTTGTCATCCACGCAGATCACTTCAAACGATATGCCTGCCGTATGCGTATAGATGGAGGCCAGACACTCCCGGAGAAGCGCCTTCGTGTTGTAGTTCGGGACGATGATCGTAATATCCAACGGCAATTCCACTGACAACTCCAGTATTGGTAAAAATCAGGAAGCAACTTTTCGTGCAGGTATTCCAACGACTATTGAGTAGGCCTCAAAAGATTGAGTGACCACTGAATTGGTGCCGACGACCACATGATCTCCGAGTTTCACTTTACCAAATGCTTTCGCGCCGGAGCCGATTGTGACATTGTCGAAGATCTCAGGAAGCAGCTCTGGCGTGAAGGCCATATCCAAATGTTTAGCCCCTAATGCTTTGATGCAAGAGGTCTGCCCGAAGCAGAGAAAAAACCTGCGGGGTTTTCTCAGCCATTGTGATGCTTCCCGTCGAACAGTTGTGATTTCATCCATGATAATGGACCACGCTTAGGCTACTGTTTCGATGCTCATCAGGCCGCGAAGTTTTAGCTCAGCCAAGGATTTTTCGTAGGCGCTGGCTACCAGCGGTTCACCGGAAGCCCATGCAAGGAACTCGCCAATACCTTCGCTGAATGGCCGCGCGGGTGTGAATCCAATAATCCGTTGGAGTTTGGTAACATCGGCACACGCATGCCGAATATCGCCTTCGCGAAAGGCGCCGTTCACCGAAACCTTCGACGAACTCCCAAAGTATCGAACGATGGCCTGCACAACGTCATTGACCGTAACTGCCACGCCGGTGCCTACGTTCAACGCAATCGGAGACTGTTTCTCAGCGTCGACGCAGCGGTACGTTGCTTCGACCACATCGTCGATGTAGACAAAGTCGCGGCTTTCTTTGCCGTCTTCGAAGATGTAGATCGGCTCGTTAGCCCGTGCCTGGTTCGAAAAAATAGCAAGAATTCCGGTGTAGGGATTCTTTAGCGACTGTCCTGGACCATAAACATTCTGGTAGCGCAAGGCAAATCCGTTGATGCCGAGCGTCGCAGCATAAAGCAGGATCATCTGCTCCTGCACTTGCTTGGTAAGACCATACATGGACGATGGATGAAATATTGCTGCTTCGGTCGTGGAAGTCATCGTAGTATAGCGACCGCACTGTGGGCAGCGGGGCTCAAAATTGCCGCTCTTCATATCGAGGGTTACACGCGCCAATGGATACACTAGGCCATGTTCGGCGCAAAGAGCAGCACCCTCCCCATAGATAGCACGCGAGGAGGCCACAATGAGGTTCTGGACAGAGTGCTTGCCAGCCAGCAACAGTTCCATCAGAACTGCTGTTCCGCTAATGTTTACATCGGAATAATGCCGCACCTGGTACATAGATTGACCAGTGCCGGTCTCCGCAGCGAGGTGGATCAGGATTTGCTGGCCCGCGAGGGCCCGTTCGCAAAGTGCTCCGTCGCGAATGTCTCCGCGGAAGAGCTTAACGTGATCACGGATATCGTTTGCCAAATCCTGATTTTCGCCGTGGATCTGGGGGCTGAAGGAATCGAGTATGGAGACTTCATGGCCCGCTGAAAGAAGCTTTCTGGCAAGTCGTGAGCCAATGAAGCCAGCTCCGCCGGTAATAAGAACTCTTGAATTCAACACTAACTCCTAGTGCCCAATGATACGAGAAACCCGCCCAATTACAAGACGCATAAATAAGTTGAAGGGCATTCGCGATCGTCCCATGGTGTGGGATGGTCGATACGCCACTCGATAGGCACGCGACGCAGAGCGCTATGCCTCTGTGTGGCGATCCCCGGTGGGATGATTGGCGTGATGCACCGTGAAAGCCGTGATATCTTGGGCGCGTATGGAATGGCGCGTAACGAATCTAACCGGCAGGTGACAAATGTCTCAGCCTAGATGGGTACGTAGGCTTCTAAAAATCCTTTACTTTGTTAAAACTGGATACCTCGCTGACGGCGAGCGTGTCATCCCGGATTTCCCGGATGAAAATTTCCAGAACCATTTAAAGGTTTACAAATTCCTGGGACAGTTCGTCCAAGGCGCAGATGTCCTCGATATCGGCTGCGGCACTGGGTATGGGACGGCCCATCTGGCAGAGAACGCTAAGAGCATTGTTGGAGTGGATATCTCGAAGTCCGCTTTAAAATGGGCACGGAAGCGCTATCCCGGTATTCGCTATTTGGAAATGGACGTGCAGCAACTCGAGTTTCCCGATAGATCTTTCGACGTTATCGTATCGAGCGAAAATTTCGAACACTTGCCTGATCAGGCAAAACATGTTGCCGAACTTGCGAGAGTACTTCGCGAAGATGGCCTGTGTTTCGTCGCCTCTCCGAATCCGGAGATGACGATAGGACAATACAACCGCTATCACATGAAGGAAAATTCTTTTGATGAGCTGCTAGCGTTGTTTTTACCGCACTTCGAAAAAGTGACCATCGTCGAAAATACTCTTGAACCGCCTACCTTAACTGGACAAGAGATGCGAGCCAAGAGATGGAGCGAAAACCGCAAAGGTGTCCCTTTGCCGGCGGGAATGGACGCTACGTGGCTAAGTAACACACACAGCTTCTTTTGCTTTCTCAGGGAGCCAAGAGGACTCCGGGGATAATACCAAGGGATTTCATAGAAAATGCCAGCCACATAGGCTGGCATTGGCTGGAACCTCAGGATTCCAAATTTTGGTGCGGAGGAGGGGACTTGAACCCCTATGCCTTGCGGCGCTAGCACCTCAACCTAGAAATGAGTGTATCACTGGGTATCTTGGGCCCGCAAAGTGTTGATTTAACTTGCGGCGGTGTATCCCCGAGTATCGCCGTTTATCCGACAACTGCTACAAGACCACTACACTTCCGCGGTGCTTTGAGCCGCCTTCATTCGTTTTTCCATGAACTCTTTGGCAATGCTCAAATCGTCTGCATCAACGATATTGTATCGGCGCTCCATCGAGTCGGTCTTGTGACCGCTAATCTTCATACGAATCACCTGGGGTACGCCGGCCCGCCGCATATTGCGTACAGCTGTCCGCCTGAGGTCATGGAAGTTGAGATCGGGGACTCCGGCCCGCTTGCAGGCTTCTTCCCAACCAACTCGAAAATCTTTGATCTGTCGGTCGCCCCGGCTGAAGACCCAGGGGGAGTCCGGCCAATCCTCGTCTCGCTCTTCTTTAGCGGCGACGAGCAAGTTCTCCATGTCCCCTTCGAGGATTGGGACGGAGCGACCCTCCCTGTTCTTGGTCTCGTCTGGCTCCAACGCAATTATTCCGCTTTCGAACTCAACCTGTGGCCATCGGATATCGAGCAGTTCCTGCTTTCGAATCCCCGTGATGTACGCGCAAACGAAGAGTGATTTCAACTCATGGGGAAGTTCATCCCGGAGGGCTGCATACTGCGCGTCGGTGAGAAAGCCTTTCCTTACGGTGGTCTCTTTGACCATGGGAAAGTAAGGAACGAGGTTCACCTTCGGAGGAGTGCGCTTTCTTGCATTATGAAAGGCTGTCCTCATGATGGACAGTTCACGATTGACCGTTGCATCGGTACAACCCTGGGCGGTGCGTTTCTCCCTGTACAGGTCCATGAGGTCCGTTGAGAGTCTGGCAGCGCGAACCTTCCCAAAGGCGGGCCTCAGACTCTTCTCCACAACGAGTTTCCAGATGTAGCGAGTGGATTCTTCGATATCGCTCTTTAGGACATCATTCAAGAGTTCGCCAATGAGGATTTTATCGGGCGTTCCACCCGTGATTTCTCCACGATGTTTTTTGGCCAAGAGTTTGTCCCGCAGCTTAATCGCATCCGATTTCTTTGTCGATTTGCTTGACTCGGACACTCGTTTGTTGTCGACACTGACTTGGACCCACCAGATGTCGCCACGCAGGAAGATTGAACCGGTCCCGTATGCGCTTTTTGCCATATGCGTATTGTAGTTAAACTGCTAGTGCGTTTTCAAGTTAGTATTTGTTCTTCTCAATCCACGCATCAAGATCGCTCCGATGGAGATGAACCCTCCGGCCCTTCCTCACGACCGGCAGATCCTTTTCGAAAATTAGGTGTTGGACCGACTGCTCGGAGCGCCCTAAATACACAGCCGCTTGTTTCACGTCTAGCAGAACCGGTTGCACATCAGCCACCGACAGCCTAGCCAATTCGATTTTCAGCAAAGAGGCGACCTCTCCTGCCAGTGCCTTTGCCAGACCGGATACCGCTAGATTCTCCATTCCCTCAATCATGATGCTGGTTGATCGCATACTACGACTCCCTCTGCTTCGTTGAAGGGCGGAGCGAGTATTCCAGGAAACTGATCCGACCCATGCCGTAGATTCCCCCGAATACCTTTCGTTGTCCAATTCATCTTGCAAATGGCGCCATCGCTTATGGAGATGGCCGCCGGCACTGGGGTTGACGATCTTGATACCTCTTGTAGAAAATTGTTAATGCAGGGTTGAAGGCAAGACCTGTGAACGAGACGTGTCCACCGCAAGCACAGAGCATCGGGGGCCCCATGATTGACTACGATCAGTTGGAACTTCGTCACTTGAAGTATCTCCAGGCGATTGCTGAAGAAGGAAGCATCACCGCAGCTGCAGCCCGAGTGCACATCACCCAATCTGCGATCAGTACTCAGATTCGGCAACTCGAAGAGCTGTTCGATATTGAGCTCCTCCAAAGAGACCGAGACGGCGTAACGCTTACACCTCATGGAGAGATTCTCCTGGCCTATGGGCGGGATCTCCTTCAAGGACGTGTAGACGTGATCGATATGCTGAATTCTCTCCGGACCGGTGAGATAACGCCCCTAAGAATGGGCTTCTCATCCCTTATCGAGAAGCGAACATTGGAGTCGGTGATCGCGACGACAAGACGACTCTTTCCATACTGCGATGTCCTTGCTGGTGGAGACGAGATTGAGGATCTGGAAACTCGGGTTGGAATGGGTGAATTGGACGGCGCCCTCGTGACGCTGCCGATCGAACACAATTCGGACTTGATGACCTGCATCATCGAGAAGGTACCACTCAGGGTTTGCATGCGCGCAGACGACCCTCTCACGGCTCATGAAGCCATTCCAACCCATTTACTCACGGGCAAGCTTGGGATATTTCAGTATCAGAAAGTCCATCGCGCGGCGTATTCCCGTCTACTTGAACTATTCAGATCCGTCGGGATAGAGCCACGCGCCACGAAGCCGATGACCAACCGAGAGCATATCCAATGGACTGTACTGGAGAAGCAGGGCTATGCGTTGGTCCGGGAAGGTGCACGGCTATTGCCGGGCCTCGCTACACGACCGATACACGGAGCGGATTGGACAATCGATACAGCTTTGGTTCTGAGACCTACGTCTCAACATCCCGCTCTAGCGATGCTGCTTCGTGAACTGAGGAAAAGAGCGGTCGATCTCGGAGCAATATGGGCACCTCAATTGGCGCACTCTTCGTTCGGTTCGAATGCAAAGAAAAAGCCTAGATCTGTCAAGGAGAAGAGAGGGAATTCACTCTCCCTATTTGAAGCAGGTTGAGCATACAGGCTGGGCCATCTTTCCAAGAGATGGCGGTATCGAAAAGATGAATTGGACGACAGGCATCCTTCCGCCTAATGTCTCGGCATACCGCGACTGATTCACAGTTGCAGGAGGTGCCGATGTCCAGCAGTATCCGTGTCATCATTCCCAGCCAAACAGTACAGGCCGTTCGCAATTGGGTTCGGTCTCGTTTCCTCTTTATCGGCGTGTCGTTGCTACTGCCCGTTGCAGCACACGCGCAATCATCCCCATTCGACAGCGGATTTACCAACCTGCAGACCCTTTTCACCGGGACGATTGCAAAGGCGGCAAGTCTGATTGCAATCGTGATCGGAGGCTACGGTTTCGCTCATGGCGAACCCGGCGCCAAGAAGGCTCTCGCGGGCGTCGCGGCCGGTACAGGCATTGCCGTGATGGCGGCGAACGTCCTGAGTTGGCTTTGGGGCGCGTAGTCCCTCTGCGTTCTCTCTCCCTACTTCCCACCAAGCAATCCCACCTTGCGAGGGGCTTATGTCGGAACAACCGAACCGGAAGCGGCGCACAAATCGCGTTTTCAAAAGCTTGCATAAGCCCCTCACCTATCTCGGAGTGGAGCGCACGCTCTTTTACTTCGTCTGCGTCGGCGCAGTCGGAGCATTCAATCTCTTCAACAGCATCCTCGCCGGTATAGGCGTCTTCATTGCCGGTTTCATCTTCGGCCATTGGGTCACGAGCAGCGACCCGGCCTTTCTTCGCATTCTCGCCAAGTCTGAGCGTTACAAGCTTCGGTACGACGCTGCGAAGCAGCTCGTCCCGCGCGTGGAGGTCCGCTAATGCTGCGATTGGATCGAGTCATCAAACCGTGGAAAGAGAGTGCCGCTCTCAACGACCACATCAACCTTTACGGCTTTTGGAACGGCACTACGTTTCTGACCAAATCGGGAGATTTAGGTGTCGTGCTGCAGATTCAAGGGGTCGATTATGAAAGCCTCGATAGCGTCGAGCAGGAATACGCCGTCAAGCGTCTTGAGGCCGCCCTCAAAGCGTTCGGGGCAGGATTCCACGTCTACCAGTACCTCTTCAAAAAGAACCGACCCGACATCCCGTTCGCCAGTTACGAAGATCCTGTTGTTGAGGCCGCAATCGACCAGCGTCGCCGCTTCTTCGAGTCGAAGCGCGAAGATCTTTACGAGATCGAGATTTTCTACGTAGTGATGCTCGAAGGTGCGCGGTCCAAACGCGGCGTCGGCACGGCTCTAGGACGCTTCTTTAGCGATCCGGCCGGCGCCATTGACGAGCTTCGCGCTCAGTTCACGAACAACAGTATGAAAACCCTGTTGAGGGCACAAATTGAAACCGACCTCGCACGACTCGACCAAAGAGTCCAAGCTTTCAACCGGCAACTCGCAGACTTCGTTTCGATTTCGGTCTTGGACAAAGCATCGCAGTTCACCTTCCTCCGTCGTCTCCTCAACTATGACGATTGGCGGATTGCAGGCGAGCCGCAAAGCACACAGTTTCTCGATTACCAGATCGTCAATTCGAACATAGAGGCCGAGCGAGACCATTTGCGAGTCGCAGAGCACTTTGTCCGTGTGCTCACGATGAAGGAAGCCATCACGGAGACGAGGCCGTTGGTGCTGGACTCTCTGTTGAAGATCCCGGCTAGCTTTATGGTTTGCACCGAGTGGACACCTCTGCCTACTGATAAGGCCCGCAAAGAGGTGAACAAACGTCGCCGTCACTTCAACATGTCGAAGACCGGTTTCGTTTCGCAAATGGGAAACGACGCCAGCAAGACCAACCCGCGCGATGTCTTGGTTGATGAGTCCAAGCAAGCCGACATCGAAAACCTCGGAGACTGCCTTCGCGCCCTCGGCGATGGACAGTCACTTGGTGATTTCTCACTCTCGATTGTCTTGCATGGCGAATCGAAGCGCGACCTGGATCAGCTTGCCGGGGAGTTCACCAGTGTCTTCACCAACGCGGACGGAAATCTCTTCACTGAGACCTACAACCAACTTAACGCCTACTTTGCCACAGTCCCAGGCAACTACGCTCTGAACCTGCGCAAGCTTTACCTGCTCAACAGCAACTACGCAGACCTCAGTTTCCTTTTCACGATCCTGCCGGGCGAAAGGCGCAATGCTCACCTCGGCACGGAGTATCTCGCTGTCCTCGAAACCGAGAACAGCACGCCCTACTTCCTCAATCTCCATAACGGCGAGGTGGCGCACACGCTGATTCTGGGTATGACAGGTAGCGGCAAGAGCTATTTCTGTAATTTCCTACTGCAAAACGCTCAGAAGTACGCGCCCCTCACGTTCATTTTCGATATCGGCGGCAGCTTCCAGTCCCTCACGACAATCTTCGGCGGTTCATATCTGAACGTCGGCCAGGACACGCGCGACTTCACGATCAATCCGTTTTCGCTCGCGCCTACCAAAGAGAATCTGCAGTTTCTTTTCAGCTTCTTTCGGGTGTTGATCGAAGGGACGGAGCAGCGTTATCGCCTCGACTTCAAAGAGGAGCGCAAGCTCTGGGACGCCATCGAGCGGATTTACGTCCTGGAGCCGGGACAGCGCACGATCTCCAGCTTCGTGAACATCATTGGCGAGTTAAAGGAACGCCTGCATCGGTGGACGGCAGGAGGACAATACGGGTTCGTCTTCGACAATCCCGAAGACACCCTATCGTTCAGCTGTTTTCAAACATTCAACTTCGCCGGCTGGGGTGATGCCCCCGAGGTGTTGGAACCACTTTTGTTTTATGTCCTTCACCGGGGGTCGAACGAGATTGCCAACCCTCAGAAGCTCGCCACCTTCAAGATGTTTCTACTGGACGAGGCATGGCTCTTCATCAAGAACGAAACGATACGCACCTACATTGTTCAAGCACAGAAGACCTGGCGCAAACATAATGCGGCGATGATTCTGGCAACTCAGTCCATCAAGGAACTCGAAGAGTCGGGCATGTTGCAAATTGTCTCCGAAAGCTGCCCAACAAAGATTTTCTTGGCAAACCCCGAGATGGATCGCGATTTGTACCGCGAAGCGTTCCACCTGAACGATACCGAGTTGGAACTGATTACTGGTCTCGTGCCTCCCGGACAGATGCTCATCCGCAAGGCGCAGTCGAGTAAGAAGGTGCAGTTGAACGTGGATTCCGTCTCCCATTGGACCGCGACCAACAACGCCCGCGACAACCTCAGAAAACGCGAATACTTCGAGCGATACGGAATCGCCGACGGTTTACGAAGGCTTGCAGAAGATCACCCATTTCGACCACGCACAATGGCCGTTTCCTCCACCACCAACCGCTAAGGAGAATCACCATGAACCGCAAACTGATCGCACTTGCCGGGATCGCTCTGGCTCTCTCTCCCAACCTCATGCTCTCCGCTCAGGAGGCAACGGCTCGCACGGTGCAGTATCACTCGCAGGACATCGTGCCTATCCGCGCCAAGCTCAAGTACACGACTTTGATCCAGGTACCCGCCACCGAGAAGATCATGGAAGCAGCCACGGGCGACAAGGACTTCTGGGTAGTGGATGTTGTCGGCAACTTCTGCTTTGTGCATCCGGCCAAGGCAGGCATCAGCTCCAACCTGAACCTCATTACTGACAAAGGAAATATCTACTCCTTCACTCTCCAGGACGTTTCCAACAGTTCCGTTCCACCGGACCTCAAAGTGCTCGTCCAACCTGCTGACCAATCTTCGATCGTTGCATCTTCCGGCCCGGCACAATACGTTCCCGCCGCCCAACTCGATCAGTCGAAGCAACAGCTCGCCGCACTGCAAACGCACGTTGGGCAGGCGGTTGACGAATACAAGAGCGCTTACCAAAGCAAACTCACGTTCGATTACCACTTCAAAGCGAACGAGAAACCCTTCGATATCCAGTCGATCTATCACGACGACAAGTTCACATACATCAAGACCAATGCTCCCGAGAAGTTCAGCGTGTACGAGATGAAGGACGGCAAGCCGAACCTCATCTCCTATGACTTGCGGGAAGGAACTTACATCATCCCGAAGGTGATGGACTCCGGCTACGTAGAACTTGGCAAGCAGAAGATGGAGTTTTCCCGCAAAGGCTAGTACCGACACCCAAGAGAGGGAGAGAGCATTATGGCAGAGACAGTCAGCACATCACAGCAATCTGAGCCGGTACTTCGCAAATGGGCCATTGACCCGCGCGGTGTTCTGCAGAAGAACATGAAGCCGCTCCTCTATCTGGGCGTGGCCCTTCTCGTCATCCTTGCCGCCGTCTTCAGCTCACGCGGGAAGAAGACGCCGGCACAGGAAGCGGCGGCTCGGCATGAACCCCCGCAGCCCGTCGTGCAGGACAACAGCGAAAACAACATTCAAGACCTGAAGACTCAGCTTGCTGCCGAACGACAGAAAGAAGTCGAGCAGAATAACGCGCAGCTTGCGGCGGCAACAGATCCCTCAATGCAAATGGCTACTCCCGCCCAGAGAGCAGCCGTTGCGGGATACGGCACCACGGGCCAACCCGTCCCGTGTGTGCCAGGGCAGCCATGCCAGCAGCCGCCCGCTTACGGATACGCTCAGGGAAACGGAGGCGGACAGCTATCGGCAGTCCAGCAGGCTTCGCAACAGCTTCAGGCTAAAGAGCGTGAGTTGGCGTATGACTCCCGATTCTCGTCCAATTTGGTATTTGCCCAGACCGCTT
>Ga0302305_1000490_pt1 | contig 23822 bp, 22 predicted proteins | sample III_Palsa_E2_3_FD_198764 | JGI IMG/M metagenome (GOLD analysis project Ga0302305, IMG submission 198764) | Peat permafrost microbial communities from Stordalen Mire near Abisko, Sweden - III_Palsa_E2_3 | ecosystem: Environmental > Terrestrial > Soil > Palsa > Peat permafrost | place: Sweden... | reverse complement strand
GGCCCCGTGTGAAGGCGATCGACTTCGTATCCGGCGACCAGGCGAGTTCGCCGATAACGAAACCGTCGTCCTCTGTGTACGGTGTGATCTGGCGCGCTTTCGCGCCATGGGAGGGGTCTGCTACCCAAATATTACTGCAGCCCTTCGCGTTGAATACCCACGCCACGGCTGCGCCCGTGGGCGCGGCCAGCATGTCCGACGCAAACGGCGCCTGCATCACATCGTTGAGTGTAAAAGCCGCTGGATGGGCGGTTTGTGCGCAGGCCAGCGTTGCGATCATCCCGAGCACCGCCAAGCCGGCGACGCCCACCATCACTCTACGCACTGACCTGTTCATGCTACCTCCACTGCCTCTACTCACCGGTTGTAACGGAGAACCGACAATTCCACAAGTTCATTATCCTCACAATGATGTTGCTGTTTCCGCACGATTCTGTTATTGGTTGGGACGAGGTTTTAGGAGTACTTTAGGAGGCTCCCGTGCTCGACGATTTACACGCGCTCGTAGAGTTTGCCCAGGCCGGGTCCATTGCCGGTGCAGCCGATCGTCTATTCCGGACACCATCCGCTATAACCCGGCAACTGCAGAGGCTGGAGGCTGCATTGGGTGCTGAGTTGCTCGACCGCTCAGTAAAGCCGCCGCGCCTGAACTCGCTGGGCTCCAAGGTGCTTGAACAAGCGCGAGATCTGATGCAGCGGACGGAGGCGCTGAAATCTCTTGCGTCGCGCGACGCCGAACCTCACGGCCTCTTGCGCATCGGGCTCGCGCATCCCCTGGCCGAGGGGACGCTTGTCGAACCTATTCGGGCGCTGACGGAAACATACCCCAAGGTCAGACTGCTGCTGTTGAGCGAGCGCACGCCTGAATTATTTAACCGGCTGCTCGCGGGTGAGCTCGATGTTGCAGTCGTGCCTTTACCTGAAGGTAAAACCGCGCCTCCACCACTTCTAACGAATATTATCGCGACTGACCGCGTGGAGATCGTTCAAAGCGCCGCAGGCAACGTCGACGGCGATTGGAAAAGCTTAGGCCGAGCACGCTGGGTGCTCAATCCGCCCGGGTGCTTCCTTCGGGCAGGCCTCATCGACCGGATGGGCCTTGCCGGCTTAACTCCCATGATTGCGGCTGAAATCCACAACATGCATCTGCAGCTGGCGTTCGTTCAGTCAGGCTATGGAGTCGGGCTGCTGCCAGCCCGCTTTATTGCCGGGAACAATTCCCTCGACACGGTTGAAGTGTTGCGCCCCCCATCATTTGACTTGCACATGTCCGTCGCGATAGTGCGGGTCGGACAACTCGGCGCCTTGGAGAGGGCTGTCGAACTGTTGGAACACGGCATTCGGCATTTGTTTAAGGCAGCCGACACCACGAAGCCCGTAACGAGGAGCCGAAGGCGTGTACCCGCGAATCGGCGGAAGGCGCGACCGCGTAAGTAGTCGCCGAGCACGGCCGTTGCAGGCCTCTCGCCACTTGCGTTAGCGCATGATTCTGTCGACGCTGGGTAGAAAGATTTCAAACTCGGGCGATCGCGGACGTCGCAGACCGCACACTCGCCCATTGGGTTTCCCCGGATGCCACTGCCGTGGAGACTCTCTGCGTAACTCGTTGGGGTACCCTAACAGTGGGCTATATACTTCCACCAACCTGTGTCGCCCTAAGTTCCGCGATCATGTCAATTTCGACGCACGCGCCGAATGGCACCTGCGCCACACTAACTGCACTGCGGGCATGGATGCCCCGCTCCCCGAACACTTGAACAAGTAGCTCAGATGCCCCGTCCGCAACGCGGTGGGGTTCTGTGAAGTTCGGCGCACCATTGACCATGACAAAAAGCTTTACGACTCGTCGAACGTTATCAAGATCGCCTACAGCAGCTTTGAGCACAGCCAGCAACTCAATAGCCACCCCTCGTGCGGCGACCTTGCCTTCTTCCAGGCTAATCTCCTCACCTACCTTCCCACAAAGGGGCTTACCATCCTTCTTGCCAAGGCGGCCGGACAGTTGAATTTGGTCACCGAACCGAACGAACGGCGCAAACGCCGGCACATATCCATCCACCACTGGGGGCACTACGTCGGGTAGAGCAATGTCGAGACCCCTCAATCGCTCGTCAATGATCGACATGTGTTACTCCCTTCCGTGCCTTCGCCAAAGAAACAAGAAGTCGATCCATATCTTGGGTCGAATTGAGCAGATGTGGTGCAACTCGGATTTTACCCTCACGCAGCGCGACCACGAACTGCTCGTCCCGCAGTGTTTGATATAGCGATTCTGTATTACTGCGGCTGCCGACTTCGATGCAACCAAATACACCTCGATGCGAGGCCTGCCGCGGACTCGCCAACCGATATTCGTCCGGGAGTCGCTCGAAGAAATAATCTATCAGGGATTGATTATGATCATGGATCAGCGCTGGCGTCGCATTCAGCACAAATCTCGCAGATGCTTCCATGACGGTGAGGTTGAAGTTGTATATCGAGGACGCCTCGGCCGCATCCCAACGGCTCAGCGTTCGAGCAGGACGAGGATCCACGTAGTTAAGGCGCGCGAAGCTCTCCACGTCCTGAGACAACCAGTTGTACGGCCCGGGTCGTAACAAATCCGCGTTCTCCGGCTTCGACCACAGGAACCCGGTCCCCCACGGGCTGAGCAAGTACTTGTAGCCCGCGCAGACGATAAAGTCTGCCCCCAGACTGTGTACGTCCATAGGTATGGCACCGCAAGATTGACTTACATCGAGAACCAACAACGTTCCATTCCTCTTGCACGCCGCGGCTAGCGATGACGCGTCGAGTATCGATCCATCATCGAAGCGCACGTGACTCACCGAAATCACCCGGGTCCGCGGCGTCATTGCTGCGATCAGATCACCGGCCTGCATAAACTGACCTTGTGCATGAGTGATCTGCAGCTTAATGCTCTCGCGCGCCTCCATGGGCTTCCAGGTCGCGTAATGCGCGGGAAATTCGCCACCTGCGATAATCACCTCATCACCGGCTGACCACTTAAGCGCGTAGGCGATCATCGCCAGACCAGCTCCCGCTCCGCTCGTCAACGCGATGTCATCCTGGCTCGCCCCAATCAGGGTCGCCAACGTTTGACGCAAAATCCGAGCGACAGAAAAGAAAGACTGGTCATCGACAATGTGTGGCCGCCTCTTTGCCGCGACGGATGCCTGTACGGCATTGAGCGCCACGCGGGGAATCGCAGCGTGCGCCGCAAAGTTCAAGTATGTGGCATCCTCGATCGGATACCATTCGTCTTTCCAGTCAATCGGCTGCTTTCGGATCATATGTTCTTAGTCCACCTCTGCGGCCTGCCCCATCCGTGCTTTACCGTGAATCGCACCAGAGATATTAGAGCCGGTTGAATTGCGCCCACGACGGTCTAAGACACAAGCGCGGACGGCGGCACCTCGATTTCGCCGCTTGCGACGTAGGCCGTGGCGCCACCCACGCTGACAGAGGTCACAACGCCGTCGCTCTTACGCGCCTCTGCTTCGATTTCGCTTCGGCGCCCCATCGAGACACCTTGCCGGATCGAAAGACGATAGGCCGTCCCGCCAAAATCGGGCTTTGATGCCATCGCCCCGACGAGGGCTGCACAAGCGCCACCCGTCGCGGCATCTTCTTCAACGCCCAGCGCGGGTGCCCACATGCGAGCATAGAGCTTGCCGCCATCCTGTAGATTTCCCGCGAAGAAGAAGATGTGGGGAGACCACGCTCGCGAGAGCGTTGCGGCCCAGGCAGACCGATTGATCGCCGCCCGATCGACAGCCTCGTTGGACTTCAGCTGCGCAAAACAGAGTGGAACACCGACGCCTGCGAAAAAGACTTGGCTCACCTCGGCGGGCTCGATGGATAGGACGGCGGCGAGATCAGTCGGAGAAGGTGCGCCGGTCGGTGCCTCAATCTTCCCCGATAACGTCAAAGTGCCGTGGAACCCCCCGTTTCGCGGGGCGACATCGACTATCACGGGCCCGACATTCTCCTCAAGAATTAGCCGGATTGGATCACTAAGCCGAACGTGCTGTTTCATCACGAGCGCACAGGCTGTGCCGACCGAGGGATGCCCCGCGAAGTCGAGCTCCGTCCGAGGTGAGAAGATGCGCACGCGATAGGTATTGGGATCGTTCTTCGGCAGGACGAAGGCCGTTTCGCCGAAATTGAATTCGCGAGCAATCTTCTGCATGCCCTCGGTCGAAATGCCCGCCGCGTCAGGCAGAACCGCGAGTTGATTACCGCCGAACGGTGTCGAGCTAAAAACATCGACGATGTGAAATGTGTACTTCATGAGATCACCCTCCGTGCGTTGCCTCAAGCCTCGACGACGAGGTCGATCTCAACGCAGGCCCCAAGCGGCAGCGCGGCCACCCCGATCACCGTACGGGCGGGAAAGGGTTGACTGAAATGCTTGGCGTAAATGCCATTCAACGCCACGTAATCACTGATGCTCGTGAGATACACACCAGCGCGCACGACATCATCGAAACTCTTGCCGGCCGCCTTGAGAACCGCCGAGAGATTCTGGAAGATGCGCTCCGTCTCGGCCGCAATACCTCCCGCCACCAGCTTGCCCGTCGTCGGGTCTTGACCGACCTGGCCGCTGAAATAGATGAAACCACCGACTTTGATCGCTTGGGAAAACGGGCCGACCGGGGGCGTGAGTTCGGACGAGGTAATTGCGGTCTTGCTCATGGAAACTCCTGTCGATACTGGGTTAGATGGTCAGGATGGTGGAGCCCGAGGTGGTGCGCGCTTCCAATGCCTTGTGGGCGTCAGCGGCATCCTTAAGCGCAAAGCGCTGATTGACTATGATGCGCACCTTTCCCGAAGCCACTACGGCGAACAACTCGTTAGCGGAAGCCTCAAGCTCTTCTCGTCGCGCGATGTAGTGGAGCAGCAAAGGTCGTGTCAAAAAGAGTGAACCTTTCTGCGACAGTAGAACGGGTGCTATAGGGTCGATTGCACCGGAAGATTGTCCGAACGTCACCATCGATCCGCGTGGTCGTAGACAATCGAGCGAGCGTAAGAAGGTATCCTTGCCGACGGAATCGAAGACCACCGGCAGTTTCTCGCCCCCGGAGATATGCGTGACCTCCGCTACGAAATCCTGTTTGGAATAGAGAATGGTGTGTTTGCAGCCGTGGGCGTGGGCCAATTCGGCCTTGGCTTCTGTCGATACGGTACCAATGACCGTCGCGCCGAGGGCGGCCGCCCACTGACAGAGAATGAGCCCGGTCCCACCGGCGGCAGCGTGCACGAGAATCAAGTCACCCGCCTTGACGGGATAAACCTGCCGAATCAGCACCTGAGCAGTCATTCCCTGGAGCATCATCGCGGCTGCTTGATCGAAGGAGATCGCATCCGGCAAGCGCACCAGTCGATCGGCTTCGATGAGCCGCACCTCGGTATAGCCACCGGTGGGACCGGCATAGGCTACCCGGTCGCCGACTTTCACACCACGCACATCCTGCCCGATCGCCTCGACAGTCCCGGCGCCTTCGAGACCCGGAATAAAGGGAAGCGGCTGCGAATAGTATCCCGTGCGGTGATAAACATCGATGTAGTTGAGGCCCACCGCCGCCTGGCGCAGGCGCACCTGACCCGACCCCGGCTCACCGACCTCGATCGGTGTCCAGTTCAGAACCTCGGGACCGCCGGTTTGCCGAATTTGAATCGCATGAGGCATCAGGGTTTCCACGAAAAAGACTTCTTACCGTTTCTAACGGAGAACCAACAATTCCACAAGTTCATTATTATCACCATAATATTGCTGTTTCCGCACGATTATGCTATTCGTTGGGAGGAGGTTTTAGGTGTACTCTAGGTGGCTCCCGTGCTCGATGATTCTCGATGTGAAGATGAAGGCCGCGGCGCCATCCTCCGGCCTTTTGCAGGATGTCGAGAATGGTTTTCATGCCGCTACCTCCGCCAGTTCTGCGGCGTTGACGGTTTCCACTTTGTCAAGATGACGCCCGAAGCCACCTGGACGCGCGATGATGGCCGACAGCCGCTAGTGCTCGAGGACTACCCCGCGACAGCAGTCCCTAGCTAAGCCCTCTTCTCTCCTCGAACAGATCGCTCCCGACAAGACGATTTAGGGTAGTGGGTCAGTTTGAGTCCACAGCTTCCGAATACCCTCAGCCAGTGCGGACGGGCGGAGGACATCAGAGCTGTAATTACTCTTGGTGGACGCCAACACTTTCGAGACGCTTTCTGAGATCAAGCGGTAGTGATTCGAGCCATTGCTGTCAGCTGCGACGATAGATCGTCCAGGTAACGGACAAGATCTTCCACTGCCCATCAATTTTGCACAACTGCCAGACTTCGAGGCCCGAATGGTGAACTTTGTCGTTGATGACAAAATCGTAATTAAATGTCACCAGCCCTAGATCACCGTCCTGGCGAATCTCGATATTGTGAAATTTCTCTTCGAGTTTGTCCTTCGACGTAGCGAGTAATTTCGCAAATCCATCTAGCTGGCTTGGGCCAATCCCATCGAACTGAGCGTTAGATTTGCGGGCGCTATCAACTTCTTCCTGGTTGTTGATGTGATGAAAGAGCACATCAGGGTTCAGCACGAGCTTCGTTAGGGCATCCCCGTCCTTGTGAATGATGTCCTGACGAAACTCCTCCAACACGCTGCGAATTTTCGAGAGGTCGTCAGCATTGGATTTGTACTCCGGTTCCTGCGCCAATGCTTGACCAGCCAAGGCACAGGTAAGGAACGCAATGAATGCTACGCCCGCTTTCTTTTTGTTCATCTGACATTTTCCTTTCATATCTTGACAGTTGGAAACGCTTTTGCTCACCGAACAATATGCCGCGAACACCCCCCGTGACGCTCCTACTTGGACCAGGGCGGAACCACGCCGTTGGTGCGCGCATACGCGATCGACTGCCCCAGATGCTCGTGTTGATCTTCGAGAATCAGCATCAGCGCGCCCTGCTTCGTCATGTCTCTTCCGAACAGTTTCACCGGCGCCTGCAGGTCGTTGTCGGAAAGTCCCGCAATCGCTTTTTGCAGATTGATGTAAGAAGCTTTTAGAGCTTCCTGCAATTTCTCCGGATCGGTGATGGGCGCGGGCTTTGCCCCCGTATTCGGTGTGCCCGAGAGCACGCCGGCGAGCATGCCGTTCTCCGTAACGATCAGGTTGAACACGTCGCTGACTGAGCGAACGCCCTGGCCGGGCTTCCAGTCGTACTTGCCCGACATAACGCGCGCGAGTCCGGTGAATTTGTCGGAAAGCGTTCCGGCATCTTTTCCGAAGGCGGCCTGTATGCCTGCCGGCTGCGCTTGCGCCAACGGCACCATCAGAGCGACCGCAAGCGCGCACACTCCGTACTGAGTCAGAATCTTCTTCATGGGGAACTCCTCTACGTCAATTTGAACCACTCGTGCTGCTCGTAACGCCGAATGCAGTTCTCAACGCGGCGTTTCTTAACTTTCCTGCGCCAGCGAACCGGCATCCGGCGCGCCTGCGCCATTGCAGATCCGGCGAGCGGCCAGAATCGCTCCGCTAAAAATAGTGTTCGCAGCATTTTTTCTCCCTCGCCAATAGCGGGCAATGCCCGCGACGGCCCCGCTTGCCGTGCGGGCTACTTGTAGGTTGCGTTGACCAGTAACCAATCAGCGTGCGGCGCGTACTCGTCGACGAACACCGAGGCTTTCACCGCCAGGATCAGCGAGTCTTTCACAACGATACCGTTGTAGGCCGCTCTGAACTTGTCCAGGCCCTCGGTGTTCGGTGTCACGAAGGTAAAGATTATTTGACCCGGCGAACCGGCGCTGTGGACCGACTCCCGGTCGATCTCGTACTCGACGATTGTGCCGTCGGCGAGCAGCTTCTCGTACAGCGGCACGTAAAAGCTGCTGAGCATCAGCGTGGCATCATCGGGGTCGACGCCGGGCCTGACCTTGTAGGTTAACCTGTACTCGTAGGCGCCCTTCCAGGACCCGGCTTTCCAGTTGTAGTAGGTGCTGAGGTACCGCTCACTCCAGTGCTGGGTCGAGCTGACGAGCGAACTCGAGCCGCCGGCCTTGTGGAAGGCCTCGATCAGTTTCATCACGTCCGCCCCTGACTTGGCCTTCCACCAGTTGTCGTGGGTGAAGCCTCCCTCGGGTGGCGCCAGGTTCTCATGGTCGCCGTAGCCGACGAGGGTGCCGTCGGCGAGCGCAGGGGCGAGCACCTTCTGGTTAGCCGTGGCGTTGTCCTTGTCCACATCACCCCAGTGAGCCGGCGGAAACGCCCAGTACGACTCGTACGTGATAAGCTGCGGCTTTTGCTTCACTATTCTTGGCGAATCGTCGGTTTGTGCGCCGGCCGACGTTGCGGTCATCCCGAGCACCGCCAAGCCGGCGACGCCAACCATCACTCTATTCATCACTGATCTGTTCATGTTAACCTCCATGCCTCTGTTCTTGGCGGTGCTCCTGCTCACTGAACAATATGCCGCGAAGAACCAGTGTTCGCAGGAAAAGTGACATGCGGTGTCCGAAATGAGACAAGCGGTCAGAGTTGGCCGTCAAATACTTTTGTCACGGATCCGTTCACAGGGCAAAACCGGAATTCAAAGTGTGGCAGCCGTATCCAGCACAAACGTCTGGGTGGGTTGGCGGCCAAAGACAAAGACTTTGTACCTTCCGTTTCAAACGCTTCGTTACATTGGGATGGCAGCACACTTCGCCGATCTAAGCCGATTCGCCAAGGGGGCTCGCGCCCCCTTGGAACCCCAAAGAGGTAAAGGGCTAAAGGTACAAGATGAAACTAGAATGTTCTGGCCACGCGGAACCCGAAGGTGGTGATCCGAGTGGACGTGCGGATCTCGCGGCGGTGAGCCGAACGGACGACGCTGAGATCAGCGTCCCAGGAACCGCCACGCACAACGCGCCGACCACAGTTTCCAGACTGCCACGCCGCGCCATCAGTAGGCGCGCCGCTATAGTTGGCGTTCCAGCAATCTTCAGTCCAATCCATGACATTGCCAAGCATATCGTAGAGGCCGAATTGGTTCGGCGGAAAACTTCCAACCGGCGACGTGAATGCATACCCGTCGCGGCACGCTCGATTCACCCCGCTATCGCCAGGATGCTGCTCACCATAATCCAGATCACCAACATTGGTGTAGCGGCAGAGCTCCGCCGGATTATCGCTACCGTAACGCGCCGTCGTCGTTCCCGCGCGCGCCGCGTATTCCCACTCAGCCTCCGTTGGTAAGCGGTAGACATGACCTGTCTTGGCGCTCAGCCAAGCCACATAGGCCTGCGCATCGTCCCAACTCACACAGACGACGGGGTCTCTTCCGGTCTGCGGAAACCCTGGAGAATGCCAATTGCCGTTCATAGCAATGAAGCCGGTTCCGGACGCATTAACCGTAACGCAGCTATCGGGGTCCGGCCGATTTGTCTCCGCCACAAACTGAGCGTATTCATCTCGCGTAACGTCAAATTTGGCAATTGCGAGCTTGTGTCGGATCGTGATCAAATGCTGCGGTACCGAGCTTCCGCGAAGTTCATTGGGTAGATTCTCGCGCGCTTCTTCCCCCGCCGGCGCCCCCATAGTGAACCTGCCCTGCTGCACCACCACCATTTCGGGGCAACCATTCGAACAGTCACGGAACGACGTTCCGGGGGCAGGCGTGTGCGCCCGCAATTGTTCTGACAGGCCAGCGGCGAACGCGACCGACGAAGGCGGGATTAAGCTCACGGTGCCTAGGAGCGCCGACAAGAGAACGACCGCCGTTCGGCCGCGGGGGATGCGATGCGTCATGCTATACCTCCAATTGACTTGCACGAATAGCTCGGCAGATTATGTCGTATCTGCCGATGAGGGTGCCGTCGGCGAGCGCGGGTGCGAGGATCTTCTGGTTACCCGTGGCGTTGTCCTTGTCTACGTCACCCCAGTGGGCCCGCGGAAACGTCCAATACGACACGTACCGGTACAGCGGCGGCTTTTCCTTCACTTCGACGGTTTGTTCGCCGGCCAGCGTTGCGCTCATCCCGAGCACCGCCAGGCCAGCGACACCCACCATCACTCTACGCACTGATCTGTTCACGCTACCTACCTGCCTCTGTTCTTCGCGATGCTCCTGCTCACTGAACAATATGCCGCGAAGAACCAGTGTTTGCAGGAAAAGTGACATGCGGCGTCCGAAATGAGACAAGCGGTCAGAGTTGGCCTTCAAATACTACTGGCTGCTTGGCACGAGCCATCTTAACGAACATCACGCTTTTGTCCTGGAGCGGCCACAGCGGCAAGCAGAACCATCGACGTAACAGGCAACAGCCACTTAAACACTCTTTCTCCTCGACGGATCGCCCTTAATTGAAAAGAGCGAGATCAATTGCCTCCGCCATGGCATGGTAGCCGAGATCGTTGGGATGGAGATGATCTTTGGAAGCGAAGCGCGGCGACAGTCTGGTTGGACGATCGGGATCGCGCAGGACCGCGTCAAAATCAATCACTCCGTCGAAGGAGCCGCTGGTCCTGATCCATTTGTTTACGGCCTCCCGAGTTGCTTCCTTGGATTCCGAGTAGTAGCCAGGAATTGTTACATCTTCAAATGGAGTGATCGTGGCGCCAATCACCTTGACGCCCTGCGTGTGCGCGCGCGAAATCAATTGGCGGTACGCGTCGATAAGGTCCTCCGGAGTGCGAACGTTCACGGGATCGGCAAGGTAGGCGTCGCCCAGCTTTGCTCCGGGAAAACCGATGTCATTGATGCCTTCGAGTAGGACAATATGAGTTACGCCAGGCATGGCAAGTGCGTCCCGGTCGAATCGAGCCAGAGCACTGGCGCCGAAGCAGCCGGCGCTGGCAATGAAACAGTCGCTCAACAGCCGATTACCTGCTATGCCTTCATTGACCACCGCCATCCGGAAACCTCCGGACATCTTCCCCAGACGACTGATAAGATCGCTCGGCCAATTGCTGTCCGCATCCAGCGTGGACTGATCGCCGTCTGTGATCGAGTCGCCAAATGCCACTACCAAGCGTTGGGAAGGTTGAGCAGGAGCAAGTACAGCGCTCACTGAGATCGACGACCTTGAAGTGGCTCCACCTTCTATCTTTTCGTCACGAGTATGATCGCCAGGTTGCGAGACCACGGCGCGCTTGAGTGCAAGATGATGCAGCGTCGGAGTGGCAACGCGATGCGGAAAATAGAGGCTGATGCTGATCTCGGCTCCGCGAGAAACGGGAAAGGCCACGGGGTCACTGAGGACCTGCTCGCCTGCGGGGATGGTGGTTGAATTGTGTCCACGGAAAGTGACGCTCTGAATCGAGTCTATCTGGACGCTCAACCAATCGTTCGGCACTGCAACCGTCGCCGAGCCAATCAGCAGAGGCGTAGCGCCATATTCGTTCGAAAGGCGCAGGCGGATCTGGGCTCCTCCGACGGACACCCGGATACGCTCTCGCACCGTCTGACCTTCGATGTTAAGCAGCGGTTGTCTCGGATTGGGGGCAACTGATTGGGGGCTGGTCGCCCAGGTAGCGATCCAGGCATTGCGTTGAGCCTCAGCCGGCAGAGAGACAAATAGAAGAAGGCAAACCATGGCAAGATTCCACAATTCCCACATCTGATTGCCTTCTCCTGTGGCGAAACACCGTTATGAAAATCGACCATTTGCCGCATCCGACGCTACTTCATCGCCGAGTAGTCTGTCGGACGCATGTACACTTCGTCCACCAGATATCTCTTGTCCGCCTTGTCAATGAGCGGTGTGGTCAGATCCCTTAACGCTGGAAAGGCCGGGTCGGCATGAAGCGCCGCCTGAGTTTTTTTGGCGTCCTCCCGGCTGGGATACGCAACAAGGTAGATGAAGGTGTTGGCCCAGGCAGGATCCTCATTGGGTACCCAGTACCCGAGGACATTGATATCGTGTTTGTCTTGCAGCTTTGCAACGTCACGAAAGATCGACTCGACGGCCGGCACTTTACCCGGAACCGTATGGTAAACGAAAAGCTCGAAGACGCGATTGCTGTCGGCTCTCACCTCGTTCACGCGCGTGAGGTAAACAGTAATGAGTGACCCAGCTGCAAAGGAAAGCAGCGCAATGCCGTATCCAGTCCATCCCTTGAATTTCAAGCGATTGAAGATTGCCATGGCTCGCTTATAGTTCGTCTTCATGGTCCACGCTCCTCTTTTTTGCGATGAATCGGCGACCTGCGCTGCGTGATTGTCTTAAAACGACTCGTGCTGCTCGTAACGCCGAATGCAGGTCTCAACGCCGCGTTTTTAACTCCCCTGCGCCAGCGAACCGGCTAGCCGTCTTCAGCACCGCCTGGCGGCGCGCCTCCGCCGGCCCTCCAGATTCATGTGTTCTTGGCGATGCTCCTGCTCACTGAACAATATGCCGCGGAGAACCAGTGTTTGCAGGAAAAGTGACATGCGGTGTCCGTCATGAGACAAGCGGTCAGAGTTGGCAGTCAAAACACTGCTGCCACGGATCCGTTCACAGGGCAAAACCGGAATTCAGAGTGTGGCAGCGGTATCCAGCACAAACGTCCGGGCGGTTGGCGGCCAAAGACAAAGACTTTGCACCTTCCGTTTCAAACGCTTCATCACATCGGGATGGCAGCACAATTCGCCGAAAGAATGTGGCGCTCTCGACGGCCCTGCCCTCAGTGATGTCTCCTTCGAAGGGTCAGCTATAATCCGTGCCTGAGGGGTCGACACACCATTGCGACAGGCCACACCAGATATGGGACGGACGAGATGGTTTTTGATCCTGTGTGCGTGGACGATTGTAGGACTGTTGTTCGCCGTGCGCCATATCGTGGTGGTGAAGGTACAGGGTTCGCACGTCAGCTGGGTGATCGTGGGTGCCGTCGAACTTGTCTACTGGTACATATGGGCGGCATGCACACCGCTTGTGATTGGTCTGGCCAAGCGGTTCCCGTTGACGGGGCCGAGCTTTGTACCTCATATAGCGATCCACACAATCATGTCGCTCATGATGGCTCCCCTGGCATCTGTCACCGAATACTTTCTGAGCCGGGGACTTGTGCAGACAGTTTTTCGCATAAGTGATCCTGGCGTGCTGCACATTCTCCCGGCGTTCGCCGTCAGTTTTCTATCTATGAGCTTTACTGGCATCCTTACGTACTGGTTAGTTGTGGGGTTGTATCAGGCTATCCACTTTTACCAGGCCGCTATGGAGCGCCAGACCATAGCGGCGCAACTTGAGACGCAGCTCTCCCATGCCGAACTTGAGAACCTTAAGAGCCAGCTACATCCGCACTTTTTGTTCAACAGTCTTCACACCATTGGAATCCTGATGCAGGAAGACGTCGATGCTGCGAGCCATCTGCTGGTCTGCCTCGGCGACTTGCTGCGCATGGCCCTGGACCGGCGGGAGAACGAGATCACCTTGCAGAGCGAGCTCGAGTTCGTCGGCAAGTATCTGGAGATCGAACTGACACGCTTTCATGATCGCTTGAGAGTTCACATGGACGTGCCACCTGACCTTCTCGGAGTCTATGTACCGAGTCTCGCGCTTCAGCCACTGGTTGAAAATGCCATCAAGCACGGCATCAGCGTGGATTCTGCCGCAGGCCGGCTAGAGATCACTGCCAAACTCCACAACGGCAGAGTTTGGCTCTGCGTCCGCGATGATGGCCCGGGTCCGGCACCGGCATCGCGCCTGCGATTCGGCGTCGGACTCACCAATATCCAGTCACGCTTGAAACAGCTCTACGGGGACGAGTCGTCGCTGGAACTTACCGGGGGCAACGGTCGAGGCTGTGAGGCCATCATCACCATTCCACTGAGGAGTTCCCATGAAGACGCGAGTCCTCATCGTCGATGACGAACCGATCGCCCGCCGCGGTATCCGTCGCTATCTGGCCGAACACGACGGCATTGAAGTTGTAGGCGAGGCGGCGACCGGAATAAGTGCGATAGAGCAGATCAATGAACTTCATCCCGACATCGTTTTTCTCGATGTCCAGATGCCTGATCTGGATGGTTTTGGAGTCATCGAAAATGTGGGGCCTTCGACCGGCCCCGCTCCCGTTTATGTCTTCGTCACGGCTCACGATGTGCACGCCATCCGTGCATTCGAAGTGCACGCTGTTGACTATCTCTTGAAACCGTATGATAAGGAGCGATTTGCCAAGGCCCTGGCTCACGCACGCCAGGTTCTCGAACAGCGCAGGGAAACAAATCGAGATCTCGAACCACTGCTCCAATCCCTCCGTAGTCTCCGCCCGTTGGAACGCTTTGTGGTGAAGGACAAGAAGCGGATTTTCTTTGTTCCCGTTTCCAACGTTTTGTGGATCGAAGCCACGGGAAACTATGCCTGCATACACACCGCCAGCGACAGTCACCTGTTGCGGGAAACCCTGGCACACCTGGAAGAGAAGCTGGCGCCACACCACTTCATCCGCGTGCGGAAATCGGCAATCGTGAACGGTGCCTGCATCAGCGAGATTCGTCCGATGTTCGATGGGGTTTACGACATCGTACTGGCAGAAGGAACGGTGGTCACGTCGAGCCGCAGATACGCTCACAAGTTACGGTCGCTGCTGGAATCCTAATCTTGGCAACTGGGATGTAAATTGGCGCGTCGGCGTGGAGTGCCAGCGGCGAAGATGATCCGGTTCCATAAAAGTGCGCAAGATGGCTGGTTACGAAAACAATTCTTCCTCCAACGCTCATTAGCGGCAGCGCACTGTTGACCAAATTTATCTGTGCAGTAAGGTTCAGTCGCATCGCATAGTCAGCCGCTTTACCTTGTTTGAGGCCCCCACTTTGCATTCAGGATGAGGAAATCGAGCTTCTTCCACACCGCTTTTATCCGTGCGAACATCACTGTAACGTCATCGGGATCAGTGATGTCAGCCTGAAGAAGAAGCACTTGCTGTTCAGAAGCGACTACGTCGTCAGCGATTTCCTGCGCTCTCGCTCCCTTGCTTCGATATGTCGTTTGACCGCCTCTTAATGAGTCAAAAGAAGCGAAAAACAAATACCGGCAAAGCATCCCAACGCTTTTTCACTGAAGAGTCCTAGCCACGCGAAAACCCATCATCATGTCGCGGTACTCTGCGGGGTTTCTTTCGCGGACGGCGGGGCGCAGCATCCAAGTCGGATAAAACCAGGAACTTCCCCGGTCAACGCGGTAGCAGGCATCTTCAATTTCGCTTGCCATCCCATCCGTCGGCGCATCGGCATAGCTATCGGCATAGCAATCCTCCGTCCACTGCCAGACATTGCCTACCATGTCAAACAGCCCGAAGGGATTTGCGGGCTTGAATCCCACTGCGTGAGTCTGTCCGTTTGAATTGCCTTCGAACCAGGCATGGTCTGCTGCGAAGGCATCGTCGTCACCCCACCAAAATCGCGTCGTTGTGCCCCCTCGCGCCGCATACTCCCATTCCGATTCGCTGGGGAGCCGATAAGCTCCAACTGCCGAATCCGGCCGCGATCCGCGCACCTTACCATGCAGCCAGGAAACATAAGCACGTGCATCCTTCCAACTGACGCACACTACCGGGTCACGGTCGGTCTGACTGAAGCCGGGATTCTGCCAGTTCACACCCGCTTGCTTGTGCCATTGTCCGCCGTCATGACCGCATCCATCCCCGGGGGGATAACCTGTCTCACGGACGAACACCGCATACTCGCCTCGCGTAACATCGTACTTGCCTATTGCGAAAGATCGCAGGGACACCAGGTGTTGCGGCGATTCGTCAGAAACCCATTCCGCCTTGGCGCCGTGGCTGGCCGCCCAGGACTTCTCCGACGCCGAAGAGCCCATAGTGAGATTGCCCGTCGGGACCACCGTCATCTCGGGGCAATCCGGGCAGTCGCGGAACACGGTGCCCGGTACGTGCCCCGAAATCGCCGCAGCGGGCGCGGTCACTTGCGCCGCACTTACCTTTTGGAGCACATTCTGCGCTCCGCGACGAATCTCGGCGCGGTACGGTTCGGTATCGGTCCATGACGATGCGGGTGCACTATGAGAATCCAGCAGGGCTAATGCTTTTTCAGCATGCTGTCGTGCCAGAACCGTCTGTCCATCTCGCCAATACGCTTCAGCCACGGTTTCGTGTGCGTCGGCCGAGTCTGGATAAGCCACGACATCGAGCTTCAAGACCTCGACCGCTAACTTCGACTCGCCGACGCGCATATGGTCTTGTCCTATGATGCTGACGGTAATTTCCGGGAACAACTGCACCGTGGGATCTTTCTGCCGGGCTTCCGTCAGTTGCTGCGCGACCTGGGCGGCTCCGCCGGGCCTCTGGATCTGATCGATGATCGACGCAGATGCCACTGTATCGGCCGGCGCGTGCCCCGGTGTCTTAATCAAAGTGGTTACAAACCAATCCACGATAATGCCGGGCAGTTCCCGATGAGTCTTGAACATGTCGGTTCCATGGCCGCCCCCGGCGGGAACTTTGCCGACGTCGCGGGGCTCATACCAAAGCCAGGGTGCGTCGTGCGACGCAGAGTAGTGTACGAACTTCTTGCTTGGGTTGGAGGAGGAGATGTAGAGCAATTCCATCGCCTCTACCGTGGGAGGGTATTCGTCATCGTCGGCCACAACGAACAGCCCGGGCAGTTGCGGCGTCTGCCGCAGAAATTCGACGCCAGGCTGGAAGGTTTCCCCCGATAGCAGAACCAGGGACTTTATTTGCACGGAACGTCTGCGCGCTGTCAGCACGGAATTGTCGACCCCGAGTAATCCGGCCCCTCCCACGCCGATGACATCGGGCTCAACACCCGGCTGTAAAGCCAAATAGTGAAGTGCCGCGTCAAGGTCGCCGGGCATTTGGTCGCACGCGGGACTCGGGTGCGAGACCGCACAAGGTGAGCCGCCGCTTTCACCAAATCCGCGCATATCGAGGGTGAGTGTGTTGATTCCAGCCGCCGCCAGTTGCACGGCCACATCGTCCCAGGCTTTTCGGGTCCGGTTGATCTGATGCAGCAGCAACACACCTGGACCCGCTTTGCCTGCGGCGAAGTAGGTGGCCTTCAGGACGGTGCCGTCAGCCGCCCTGAGATCGACCATACGCACAGCCGGCGGCTGCTGTTGCGAATCCCGACCGTAAAGGCTCGTTCCGACGACGGCAAACAGCGTGAGCATAACTAGCGCAAGCGAAGACCGGTTCATCGTAAAAGTTCTCCTTTGGATTGGTAATAAGTAGCGAACGACAGGCCCACGCGAGGCTACACGCCCCTATCAATGATCAACGGGCGTACCGAGCTGCTTGAGATTGTCTTGCGCGCCGTCGCGAATGAGTTTGCGGCGCTCCTCGGTATCGGACCACGACGACGCCGGCGCTGCATGAGAATCCAGAAGGGCCAATGCTCTTTCGGCATTCTGCCGTGCCAAATCTTTCTCTCCGTCCGCCAAGTACGCATCGGAAAGACTACCGTATGCGTCGGCCGAGTCCGGATAGGCGTTGACGACCAGCTTCATGATTTCGACCCCTAACTTGATTTCGCCCGCGGCGATATGGTTGTAGCCCATGATGGTAACGACCACTTCTGGAAACAACTGCGCTTTGGGATCTTTTTGTCGGGCTTTCGTCAGTAGCTGCGCGACCTGAGCCACGCCGCCGGGCAGCTCGATTTGGTCGAGGATTGACGCAGATGCCAAAGGCTCCACTGGAGCGTGGCCTGGTGTCTTGATCAGGGTAGTCACAAACCAATCGACGATGATGCCGTGCAGCTCAGGATGAGTTTTGAACAAGTCGGTTCCGTGGCTTCCGCCGGCGTTAGCTCCGGTGTCTTCAAAGCCTTTCCAGGGAGCCTTTTTACCCGCGTAATGTACTAACCGCTTGTCTGGGCTGGAGCTGATGCCGTAGATCCATTCCATCACTTCTTCCGTGGGCGGGTCTTCATCCTCATCGGCCACCACGAACAGCCCGGGCAGCTGCGATGCCTGCCGCAGGAATTGCTGGCCACGCAAAAAGGTTTCTCCGGAAAGCAACACCAGCGATTTAACCGCGGTGGAATGTCGGCACGCCGTTAAGACCGAGTTATCGACACCGAGTAAACCGGCCCCTCCCAGGCCGATGACGTCTCCATTGACTCCCTGTTGCGAAGTCAGATATTTCCACGCTGCATCAATGTCATCCGCCCAGATCTGCTTTACAGGTGTGTCCTCGCGCGGCCAGTTTTGATGCTTGCCTCCGCTTTCGCCATATCCGCGCATATCGAGGCTAAGCGTGTTGATTCCGGCCGCCGCTAGCTGCTCAGCGAGATCATCCCACGAATGGCGCGTCCGGTTGCCCTGATGCAGCAACAACACACCTGGACCCGGTTTGGCTGCGGCAAAATAGCTCGCCTTGAGAATCGTGCCGTCGGGCGCCTTCAGGTCGACCACACGCACAGGCGACGGCTGAGACGATTGCACCTCAGGCGGCCTCGCGGCTGGGGCCTTACTTGTGTCCTGCGCCAAGGCGGTCGCGGCAAAAATGAGCGTTGCCAGCGGCGCGAAGATCCGCAGCTGCTGCGCTCGAGCTATGCTCCGCCCCCGAGGTCTGCCCGACGCGGCTGAAGGCAGCGCATTTTTTCCGACGAAATGGACTGATATCGCCATTCCGCCAGTGCAGTCAGTCTTCTCTCTCATACCATCTCCGCAGTCGACAACTGAAGCGCTCGCGCGGCAGGGAAAGAATATACTTCAACCATCGGTGCCGCGTCGTTCGTATGGTCGAGGATGCCCAAAGTCTGGTGGGGATAGTCAATCAGCACGATTTTGTCGGACAAGCAACTGTAACCAAATATCCCATCGAGCTTGCGACCATAATGGGCAGAGATCACCGCCGTGTCCGATGCTAGCGCATCTAAAGGCATGGGTAGCAGGCATCCGGAAAGAACGATGGGACAGGCAAATTTCTTCATGTTGTACTCCTGAGTTGGTGAAGGCAGGCATTCCATAAAGAGCACGGGGGAGTTGCGTTTCTTACTACATCTGGCGCGCCGGCACGATCACTTCGCCGGCGCGGGCCGGATCACGGTGGAGTCGTCGCGGATGATCTTCCACCCCTGCGGCGTCTTCTCAAAGACGAGCAGGTAAAAGCCATCGGCACTTCCGCCGCCCGCACTCGTACGCTCCAGGTGAAAATGCCCGGTGGCGGTGGCAAACTTTGCATCAAGCGACTGCACCTCGAATTCGGAGTAGCTCAACACGCCCATCTTGTCCTTCGTCCCGTAATACGTGCGGTAGGTCTGGAGCATGCTGTCATAGCCGCGGCTGATCGTCGTGCCAATCAACAGAATATCGGGCGAGTTCTTGTAGCAGGCGGCAAAGGCGTTCAGGTCGCCGCGGTTCCAGTCCTCGGCGGACTTCTGCATGACAGCCTTGATCTCGGTAGACGCGGCCCGTTCGGCATATTGCGCGCGGACACCGAGGGGCAGGAAGAGCAGCATGACGGTAAACAGGGCAAATCTTAAAGTACGCATTTGAACTCCTCGTAATAGAGTGGGATACCGCTTCCAGAGGCCCGTGGTCGATCGTCCAAAATGCTAAACGGCCGAATGTGGCGCAAGCCAAGCACGTCCGGACGCTAGATCAATAGTCAGGACCCATTTCTTGAAAAACTGTGATGCGATATTGCCATCCATAATCAAGTCTCGAGTTCTGGCTGTCCCTTCGACGGGAATACCGCCTGCCAACTCGAACTTAACTGGTTGCGGTTCTTTCTTGTCTGGGTCCAGATGAAACAAACTGGCCAGATGGTTGGCTATCACAAAAGTCCCGCCGTTCCCTGAATCCAATTCCATCCACGCCATACCAAGCGGCGTCGGAACTCCTGCATCGACGGCGAGCGCAACACCTTCGACATCGCGTACCAGACGGATAGGAATCTCTTTGGCGTTTCGTATTCGTTTTTTAAGACTGGCTGCGTTCTCTATGATGAGCAATCCGCTCGATTCATCGAATGTAATAGCGCGACCGGCAAGAATGTCTAGGCCAAGCGAGCCGTCCAGATGCGGCGCGTCAGCCGGCAGGAGAGTCATAATGTCGAAGACCCCAGCGATCGGTGCCGTCAACGTCTCTCCAGCTGTTTTGAACTGAATGTAGTCACAGCGTTGGAAGTCTAGCCTTTCTCCGCTCATGCGAAAACCTGTAGTTCTTCCCCACGGTACGCACCCGATGGTCTTCGCGAATTCTGAACTAATGGTTGAACCGCCCTCTCCCGTATCGAAAAGAAACAGTCCAGGATGTCCATTGACTTCAGCGTGCATCGTCAACTCTGATCCGAGGTATGGTTCGAGCCTGATCGTTGTCGGCTTTGAAGACCTCGTTCCCGCTAGCATCTCGGGTGCAATACATAGAAACAACAAACATACGATTATCTTCCACATAGTCTTTATGCTCACTTGGTTTATGGGTTTGTATCGCTATTTGAAATATTGCGTCAAAGCGGCGCGATTGTGTCCCCACGGCAGACTGGGCTTCCAGCCTAGGAGGGTTTCTGGTCGATGGAGACGACGACGACCGTTGTGCGGATGGAGGTCTGGTGGCCGGCGCGAAGGATATTGAAGTCGTGGGTTTCGCCCTCGCGGAGAAGGGTGTCGCGAAGCTGAGCGAGGGTGAAGGCTGTGGCAGGTTTGTCGTCCAGTCCGGAGATGATGTCGCCTTTAAGGAATCCGTCTTTCTCCGCAGGTGAGCCGGCACGAATTCCGGTGACGAGAAAGGTATGGAGGTCGTCGCCGTTGGCGATGATGCTGAGGCCAAAGGTCTTACGCTCAGGAAATGGGTTCGAGGTCTTGGCCGTGGGTTCGAAGATGGCGCGATGATGCGGGTAATCGAGGAACACGTGATACCGGGTGTAGATGCCTTCACCGACCGTTCCGTCGAAGATGTCGTCGCTATATGCGCCGGAAGTATTGGCAGAGAGGCTGACGGGAATGCTCTCGGCGACCAAGCCGCCGACGCGAAACACGTCGATGTGGCCGCGCATGTTGGTCTGGGCGAAGAATTGTTTTTCAAGGCCGGCAGGTTTGTTGGCACGAGTGTCGGTGCCGGCGAGATCCACGAGATTGTGCTTCTGCACGAAGGGCGAGTTGAAGGTCATAGTGTCTGCGGCGCCGAAGTCCATGCACATGTGGGCGAGGATTGCGGGTTGGGTGGGTACGGATATTTGCGCTTCGAAATAAGGGATGCCGCCGTCGAAGGTGATCGGAACTATGACGCCGTGGCCGGTGTAATGCCAGGACGAGGGCTTGTGGAGGGTCATGATTTTGGCGTCATAGTCGATTTCGACGACGAAGCGGCTGAGGAAGTCGTAACCAAGGAGGCCGCCGAGCGGAACACCAAGGGCTTTCTCGAGGCCAGTCTGATCGAGCATATCGACGTGCTGATTGTGAAGCTCCATGCCGGGAAAGGTGAAGGTCGCGCCGGACGCATAACTGAACTGCGCAAGGTTGCCACCTCCGTAGCTGGCGGTTGAGCCGTAGCTGGAAAGGCCGAAGGCGGCGGCGCGCGGGGTATTGATGGTCTCGCAGCAATCGCCAGTGTCCACGAGGAAGCCGATGGGCGCATGGCTGTTGACTTGCACCTGGAGGATGATGTGGTTGGCCTCCATGGTGAAGGGAAGCTTGAGGCTCGACGCGGACATAATGACATCGGTGCTGTTCTGTTTGAGCGGGGCGAAGGTGCCTCCAGCATCAGATTGAAGCTGCGCCGGTGCAGCGACGCGATAGTCAGAGTCAGGCTTGTCCTTCTCTTTGATGACAATGTGCTGAGGTGTGAAGACGCCGCCTGAACGCTGCCAGTCGCTGTATGCGGTGATCTCCTCAGCCTCGGCGCCGCGGATGGCAGTCTGGATCGGGAGCGAGGTGTTTTGATCGATGATCCACTTGATGCTGCTGCCGTGAGACGGCGTGAAGAGGAACGCAACGCTGTGAGGCTCCGAGGTTGAGGTGAGCGTCGCTTGATCCATGGCTGCGGGTGGACCGAAGGCAATAACAGCAGCGATAAAGGCCTCTGAACGGAGGCGCGCAAGTTCGATGCCATCAAGGTAGCGAACGAAGCCGTTCCAGTCGCGGCTCTGCGCGATGGCGGGTGTGACGAGAAGCTCGTTGCTGTCGAACTCGCGTACAGTATCACGGCGCAGGATGCCCGATGGGGTAATCCACTGGTCAACAGTGACGGGGATGTCTTCTTCTTTGCCGGTGAAGCGCTGATGCAGTGTGCCTTGGTGGGGTGATGTGCCGACGGCGTGACGCCAGGCTTGAATGATGCTGGGCACGGAGGAAGATTGCGCGAGTGAGGGTGCGGCGATATTCGCTATGGCGAGAGTGAGGCTGAGGAGAATGAGTCGGGTGAATCTCATGATTACGTGCTCCCGAGTGGTTTTGGTTGAAGCAATGGAAGCCTGTTCTTCCAGAATGACTTCCACTTGCTTCCCCTGCAGGTCAAAGACGTGGAATTCTAATTGTTTTCGAGGCCGGCGATTATCCTCTTCAGCAGAGACGATGTCAGATAAAGACAAGAAGTTCCGTCTCTGGACTTCAATTCGCGATTGGGCCCGGATGCTGCAATAGCGACATGTATTGCCGTTCCTGAGCTTTGATTGTGCCGACCTCCGGTGAAGATAGCTCAACAGACATGTTGCAGAGCAGTTCATCACTGATGGCAACTCCATGCTGGAAAACAGCCTGTCCAACCCAATGGGCATCTCCGTATTTGACGGCGACCCGATACTGCTTCCCGTCTCGCTTCAACATAGCCACGTCGTTCTTACCCTCAAAAGAACCGACCCCTGAGCCCTCCCTCTTGAGGATTACGATACCGTTGGCCGGGTCCACCGAGATTACGGTGACAGTCTGTTGGCCTGGAGGTCCCAGTTCCCAAGGCTGCTGTAGGTTCACCGTCCAGTGCATACCGGGTTTCAGTGGCCCTTTCGGTTCGCCCCAGAAGGTCGGGTTGAAGAAGGGGCCGCTAGCGTCAGTAGTGAGGTTGCACTGACCCTTGAAGCACTCTGTCTTGCCTGCATCGCGGAACTCTCCCGCCTCATCCTTGATGCTCGTCTTCCCGTCATATCTTGCGGAGATTCGCCAAGAAATAGCATCCGGAACTGAGTCTTCGGCAAAGGTAAAGGTCCCTGTCGCGGGAATCTGGTAAACGCTGTCTTCATAACCCGGAGTTTGAAGCGAAATGACTCGATAGGTAATGTCGCTTAGAACGTCTCCCGCTTTGACATGAGGCTTCAGATAGTTGTCTCGATCGTCGTGCCGACTCCTCTGGGTTTGGCCAGAAGCGCATGTGGCACCCATCAGGAGAAGACAGATTGATGGCAAGATGCGGGCTGGATGATGGCGATCGGTAGACATTTGGCTCCTTTACTTTCCGATGGCAGCTATAAGCCCGACGGGAGTTGCGCCGTCTTCCTCACTGGCTGCTTCGCAGACGCAATGCACGTCCTCACTTGCCGAAGCAGCGTCTACCAAGTGAAGGATAACGGACAGAGTACCCAAAATCCCGAATGATGTATCTACGGGAAGTTCCGGTGAGAATCGCGTTCTGAAGGCCAAAGGTTCGGTCGGCGGGTTGATCGCGAGCGTCGGATTTAAACGCGCGGCCTTCCTAGGGACGAAAGCTATACTTCTTCGGCTCTGTTGCAGTTTGGCCAAGATCTGATCCCAGAGGCAAGAGGGCGCTGCGCATATTCGAGCCTCACAAATAAAATAGCAGCTTAGTGTAAGAAAAGATATACTTACACTGTAGAAAAAGAAGAGGCGTTGCTGTCTTGTGAATAAATGTCGAACCGAGAGACGGATGCTCATCATGGTGGCTGTCGGGCTGTTGTCCGTCTCAGGTAGGCCGGCTGTGTCGGCACCCAATCAGCAACCGC
>Ga0302305_1000484_pt1 | contig 23928 bp, 14 predicted proteins | sample III_Palsa_E2_3_FD_198764 | JGI IMG/M metagenome (GOLD analysis project Ga0302305, IMG submission 198764) | Peat permafrost microbial communities from Stordalen Mire near Abisko, Sweden - III_Palsa_E2_3 | ecosystem: Environmental > Terrestrial > Soil > Palsa > Peat permafrost | place: Sweden... | reverse complement strand
GCTTGGCGTCAACAACGCGCTTCCGCTTAATGATTTTGAGGAGGACTCGATCGACACCAAGATGACCGAGTCGATCTTCACGCCAAAGTTTGGGTATCGGCTGGTGGATGGGGATCATTTCAAGGTCGATGTGCTGGGCGGCCTGCGCTACTGGTATGTAAGCCTCAACAACACGTTGTACCCGTCGGGCGACAGCTATGGGCGGTCGCTGAACATTATTGACGGCCTGGGCGGCGGTCGGATCATCCTGCCGGCGGGCGAGAAGGCAGCCATCACGATTGCCGGCGATGCTGGCGCAGGCTCCTCGACGCTGGACTATCAGCTGCTTGGTTTGCTGAACCTGAACCTAACCCCCAAGTTCGGTATGGCTCTTGGCTGGCGGTATCTGTATGAGGACTATCGGAACAACGCCAACGGGGCCATCTTCAACCCGACGACGAGTGGCGTGATTGCCGGTTTCAACTTCAACCTTGGCGGCAAGCCGCCCATTCCTCCTACGGCTTCGTGCTCGGCTTCTCCTGCTGAGGTCTACGCGGGCGAGCTGGTGACCGTAACGGCAACTGGTGAGAATCTGAATCCGAAGTGGAGCGTGCTTTATAGCTGGAGTGGCGATGGCGTTACCGGCAACGGACCGACGGCAAGCGTCAATACCAGTGCGATGAATCCGGGAAGCTATCCGGTACGCGGCGAGGTGAAGGAAGGCAAGCCGGGCAAGGAAGGCGAGAAGCCATGGCAGGTTGCCAGCTGCTCGGCGTCGTATACGGTGAAGCCATTCCAGCCACCGACGATCAGCTGCTCGGTAAATCCGACGACTCTTAACCCGGGTGACACGGCAACGATTACGGCGCAAGGGCTGAGCCCGCAGAACCGTCCGCTGACGTACAGCTATCAGGCTTCGAGCGGTAGCATTCACGGTACTGGAACCACCGGGACGTACTCTTCCAATGGTGCAGCCTCCGGTCCGGTGCAGATCACCTGCAGCGTAGTGGATGACAAGGGCCAGATCGCGACGGGCAGTACCACGCTCACAGTTCAGGCGTCGCCTCCGCCGCCCGAGCCTGAGATTGTGGCGCGGCTGCGCTTGCACAGTGTGTATTTCCCGACGGCACAGCCGACCGAGAGGCATCCTGACGGCGGTCTGGTCGATAGCCAGAAGGCTACGCTGACCACGCTTGCAGCCGACTTCACTGCGTACCTTCAGCAGGTGCCGGACGCTCGCATCACCTTGACCGGTCATGCGGATCCTCGCGGAACTCCGGAATATAACCAGAAGTTGTCCGAGCGTCGTGTGGCTCGTGCTGCTGCGTACCTGGTGGAGCATGGCGTTCCCGCTACCAGCATCGACATCAAGGCAGAGGGCGAGGAGAAGCAGCTAAGCAAGGAAGAGGTCCAGGATATGATTCAGACCAACCCTGACCTGACCGACGAACAGCGGACCAAGCTGCTGCGCAATCTGAAAGTGATTGTTCTGGCCCAGAACCGCCGCGTGGATGTCAGGCTGAATGGCTCGGAAGATAAATCCAAACGGCATTATCCATTCAATGCGGTTGATTCCTCCACGCTCCTCGACCTGCAGAAGCCGGCCCACAAGGCAGCACGCAAACACTAGCCTAGTAGCTACCGGAGCAGGCCTTCGCAGGCCTGTTCCGTATTTCAAGCAGAAAACAGATTGCTCGCTGTTGGATTGCCCAAGAAGAGGGGATTCCTTTGACCTTCCGGTTTGAATTAAATAGCAAGGGCCGTGATGCGGCGCGGGTTCATCGGCAAGGCCCCGATGCGTTGCTTGTAGCTCCGCGGCAGAGAATTTCTCGACTCGCTGGTATTTGTCTAGCCTTGTTGCTATTTTGCGGGATCTCCGGTTCGAGGCGTCTCTATGCGCAAGTGGACAATAGCCAAGCATCCGACCAAGTGAAGAATGCGGCAGCCCTTAACAATGTTCCCAACAAAAATAAGCCAAAGAACAACAAGAAGCCCCGAAAAAAACTCCTACCAGGCGCTTTTGTTGTCGCACCGCTTCCAATTGTGAGCCCTGCGATCGGTAACGGGATTATTCCCGTAGTGGGCTATATCTTTCCCTTTAGTAAGAATGACAAGATTTCCCCACCCTCAACCATCGGCGCGGGCGGATTGATTACGGACAATGGCACGCGCGGCTATTTCGTAGGCGGGCAGTTATTTTTTGACAAGAACAAGTATGAGGTCACGACCGGTTACGCCCACGGCAATATTAATTACAACATTTATGGAGCGGGATATTTGGGTGGTACACAGAATCTGAAGCTGCCCCTGGTGCAGACAGGAGAAGTGTATTTCGCCGAGGCCTTACGTCGCGTCTCGTGGCAGGTTTTTATTGGACCTCGACTGACAACTGGAAGCTCGTTTATTACGGTGGGGACGATCAGCGATCCCAACATCCCTCCGATTCCCCCCGATGTAGGGCTTCACACCAATTTGCGTGCCCTTGGAGTGAGGACGGTGCGAGATACGCGCCCAAACCATTTTTTTCCGATGTCGGGATCGAAGTTTGAATTTACCGCTGACTTCTATGCGCAGTCGCTGGGCAGCAAGCAGACGTTTCAGCAGTACAAACTGCATTTTGATAAGTACACGACCCTGCACAAGAACCAGGTTCTCGCCTGGGAAGTGTATGTGTGCAACGTGGCAGGCGATGCGCCTTTCTATCAGAAATGCATCTACGGAACCAGCAACGAACTGCGTGGATATACAGCAGGCACGTACTTCGATCGACACATGTACACGGGCCAAGCGGAGTACCGTCTCACGTTGCCACATCGGATCGGCCTTGCTGCATTCGCAGGCCTTGGCGGGGTGGTTCCTGGAGACAATGAATTCTTCACTTCCAGTCATTTCCTGCCGGACATTGGTGGCGGCCCGCGATTCAATTTGAGCAAACAATACCATGTGAATCTGCGCGCCGATTTTGCGCGCGGAGTAGGCAGTTGGACGTGGAGCATGGGTATTGGCGAGGCGTTTTGAGGCAGTCTGGGCAGTTTCATTCATTCCACACAAGAATCTTGTAACAGCGTTTTAGTCGCCGCGTGGCAGCCCTTTGGGAGGCTAAGAATGAATTCGGACCACGTAAGCTTGATCGCCCTCGCAGTAATCTTCAGCGGAGGCATCTTGGGTATCGTGCTGCGTCGGATTTTGCCCCAAGAGCATTTTGTGCCTGCGTCGGAAGCTGTGATCAAACTGGTCACTGGCTTCGTGATGACGATGACCGGAATCATCCTGGGAATGCTCGTTTCATCAGCCAAGGCATCCTACGATGGACAGAAACTTTTGGTTGCGCAGATGTCCTCGGAAGTGATTCTTCTGGACCGCGCCCTTGCAGTGTATGGTCCGGACACCGATACGACTCGCGTACAAATGCGTGCGGCACTGGAATCCGCTGCGAATCGAGTTTGGCCTTCTACCAAATTTACACAGGTCAAGCTGCATCCCGAGGAAACAATGAATATCGTAGAAGTCCAATTGAATGCTCTGGAACCAAAAACAAGCAACCAAGTGTACGCCAAGACGCATTCTATGGCTTTACTCAACGAATTACAGCAAGCCAATTGGCTGTTGTTTGTCCAGTCGGATACCAACAGGCTCTCGATGCCGCTGCTGGTCATCCTGATCTGTTGGGTCGTCGCGATCTTTGTCAGCTTTGGTCTTTACGCGCCCCCTAATCCCACGGTTATCGTGACTATCCTGATCGGCGCCTTGGCAGTCTCGGCCGCCATCTTCATCATTGTCGAGATGTATTCGCCGTTCAGCGGCATTATGAAAATATCTTCCGCTCCAATCCGTGAAGCAATCGCGCAGATGGGGCATTGAAATTCGCTTTTCCGGAAAGGCGTGTTTTGGCAAAACTGCCCCTCCTTGAACCCGGGGCACCCGCACTTTCTGCTGCTGTCACATTTGACAGTTCACAAGGCCAAGGGGGCGAACTACGCTCCTTGGCAGAACGATAATCTCCCACGGTCGGCGCAGATCGATCCACGAGCAGAAACGAACAACGCAGAAACGAGGCACTCTGCGTTGATACAAGATGAAGCCCCTACCAATGTTGTGGAGTACAGAATCCGAGATGGACATACAGCAAGTTGGAGCTCGAGCCGGTAGAAGCTTGGACGGCTGACCCAAGTGAAATTCATTCTGCGCGCATCGATGATGGATGTGCGTTTCGCCGGTCTGGTCCGGTAACCGTTTTACAAACTGAAATGAAGGAATGACTACGATGGCTACAACAAAACCGAACATCCTTATCCTTTGGGGCGATGATATCGGCTGGTGGAATATCAGCTTCAACAGCCGTGGCCAGATGGGCTATCGGACCCCGAACATCGATCGCGTCGGCAACGAAGGTGCCTGCTTTACCGATTACTACGGCCAGCAGAGCTGTACCGCCGGCCGCGCAGCCTTCATCACCGGCCAGAACCCGCTCCGCACCGGCCTCACCAAGGTTGGCATGCCCGGCGCCCCGCTAGGCCTGCAACCCGAAGATCCGACCATCGCCGAGATGCTGAAGCCGCTCGGTTATGCCACCGGTCAATTCGGCAAGAATCACCTGGGGGACAAGAACGAATACCTACCCACGGTGCATGGTTTTGACGAGTTCTTCGGCAACCTCTATCACCTCAACGCTGAAGAAGAGCCCGAACTTCCGGACTATCCGAAGGATCCGAAGTTCCTTGCGGCCTTTGGACCCCGGGGCGTGCTCCACTGCAAGGCAACGGACACCGTGAGCACGCTACCCGACGATCCGCGGTTTGGCCCGATCGGCAAGCAGACCATCGAAGATACCGGCCCGCTGACCAAGAAACGCATGGAGACGGTCGACGAAGAGATTACCGCTGCCGCACTCACATGGATGGAGACGCAGGCCAAAGCAGGCACGCCGTTCTTCCTCTGGTACAACTCTACCGCCATGCACTTCCGCACGCATGTCGCGGAGAAGAACATCGGCAAGAGCGGCCAGGATCCCTACAGCGATCGCATGGTGGTCCACGATGAACAGATCGGTATGATGCTCGACAAACTCGACGAGCTGGGCATCGCCGACAACACCATCGTCATGTACTCCACCGATAACGGACCGGAGAATGACACGTGGCCCGACGGCGGCAACACGATCTTCCGCGGGCAAAAGGACACCAACTGGGAAGGTGCATGGCGCGTGCCGGCCTTCATCCGCTGGCCCGGTAAAATCCCCGCTGGTTCCACCTTCAACGGTGTCGTGTGCCATCAGGACATGCTGCCTACCCTCCTCGCTGCAGCCGGCGATCCCGATATTAACCAGAAGTTGATCGATGGCTACACTGCCGGAGACAAGACCTTCAATGTCTGTATCGACGGAGTGAACATGGTGCCTTATCTTACCGGCGAAGTGAAGGAGAGCCCCAGGACTCACTTCTTCTACGTCAGTGACGATGGCGGGATCATGGCCATTCGTATAGGCGACTACAAGCTGTCGTTTGAAATTCAGGAGATGCCCGGAACCATGAAACTCTGGGCCAATCCATTTACCAAACTGCGGCTTCCTTACATCTATCACCTGCGTCGCGATCCGTTTGAGCGCGCCGACTTCAACTCCAATACCTACCTCGACTGGATGGTGGATCACGTTCCGTATCTGTACGCAGCCCAAGCGATCGTGGCTGGTCAGGTGGCGAACTTCATCAAGTTCCCGCCACGCCAGAAGGCGGCCTCCTTCAACCTCGACACAGTGATGGCGTCCCTTGGCCCGGCGCAGGCCGCAGCAGCCAAGGCAAAGGCTGAGGCGGCAGCAGAGGCGAAGGCTGGAGCAACGAAGAAGTAGCAACCGCCAACTTGAGCGCCTAGCAATGGATGCTCACCAACTTCATTCGAAGGGGAGATCGTACATCTCCCCTTCGAATGAGCAAATTCGAAGAGAAAGATGGAGATGACTGCTTCCGCGATCTTCTGCTCGAAGGTTCCTCGGCCCGCCGATTGGAATTCAACACCGATCACGCGTCAGACCCGTCTCGAGCCATTTCACGGTGTTGGAGTTTTTCTGGCTCGCACGGCATAGAAGGGACTCGAGCGAGGTCTATGCTGGCTTACGAAGAGTTTCGCGGAAAACGTGACGTGTCTCATCCCCTGGAGGGAAAATGATCAGGACCCTAGCAATAAAAGCTCTATCCACCACGCTGTGCTTGCTCCTGGTTGTTTTGACCGGACCGCTTGGAAGTGAGGTGCAACTATCAGCGCAAGAGGCAGCACCTGCCTATTCTGGGCAAGGGGCGCCGTTGACGGCCGCAGAGTTGCAGGGATTGGCCGCTCCGATCGCTCTCTATCCGGATGCCCTGGTTGCGCAGATTCTTGGCGGTGCGACCTTTCCTGACCAGATTGCCCTCGCCGCCAACTGGCTCCAACAGCACCCGGGACTGACAGGCCAACCCTTGCTGGAAGCCGTCAATGCGCAATCGTGGGAGCCGAGCGTGAAGGCGCTTACGCAGTTTCCGTCTGTCCTCGGCAATATGGCAAAGAATTTGAGCTGGACATCGGCGTTGGGTGAGGCCTATGCCACCCAGGGCGCCGATGTCATGGCCGCGGTGCAAGTCCTGCGCGCAAAGGCTCAAGCTGCCGGCAATCTCAAATCCGGTTCGCAGATTACGGTCGTGCAGCAATCGCCGCAAGTCATTGTCATTCAGCCTGTGAATCCGCAGGTGATTTATGTTCCTGCGTATAACCCCGCAGTAGTTTATGGATACCCCTACGTTGTGCCCGGATACAGTACTGCCGCGGTTGTGACCACAGGCGTGATTGCCTTTGGAGTGGGAATCGCGGTTGGCATGGCGATCAGCGGCGGTTACGGGTGGGGCTGGAATTCGTGGAACTGTGGCTGGCATGGCAGCACGGTCATCTATCACGGTGGCGCTTACTACGGAAACACCGCGTGGCATGGCAGCAGCTATTACGGCTCGAATGGGTATGGCGGTTATGGCAGTGCTTCCAAGGGCTACAATCCTTCGACCGGAACCGTTGCTCGGGGTGGAACCGTCTCGAACGGATACGGGTCGGTGAGCGGAGGCCAAGCGTACAACACGAGAACGGGCGCCTCCGCCGCAACGGTGCAAGGATCGAATGCGTATGGCAGCTACGGTGCCTCGACGGCTTCGAAGAACGGCACTACAGTTAATGCTCAACACCAATCGAACTACAACGGAACAACCGGGCAGGCGCATTCGTCCAACGGTGGCAGCGCGTATGCCGCCTCAGGAAAATACGGCAACACTGCTGCTGTTGGTCAGACCGCAAATGGCAACAAATACGCGTCAGCCAACGGTAACACCTACAGCAACACGGGAAGCGGTTGGAGTGGAAATTCGAACAACACCCAGCAGCACAACACTTCGCAACAGAGCGCTGCCTCGAAGGGTTACGGATCGCAACCGAAACCGTCTGGCTCATCAGCCTTCGGCGGCGGCGGCAGCAGCGGGTGGCAATCCAAAGCTGACAGTTCCCGCGGCGCGGCCAGCATGGGCGGCGGCGGCGGCTGGAGTCGCGGAGGCGGAGGCGGGGGCGGAGGATTTCGTCGCTGAAATACGGTAACCCTCCTGATCCGATGCGCGAATTGGACGAAACGAAACCGAGAAGTGCTCTAAAGCCGAAGTTATGGAGAACTATCATGTCGCTCAACAGACGTAGAGTCGGTGTAACACTTTGCTCCATCTTGATGACGGGTATGGTCGCGGTTGTTGGCTGCAAGAAGGCGCCTTCATACGAAACATTTGGCAGCCCTGATGAAGCGGGCGATGCATTGTTGCAAGCGGCCAAGTCAGGGGATCAGAACCAGGTGTTGGCCGTCTTTGGCCCTCAAGCAAAGAACGTCATCTTTTCGGGAGATGCTACGCAAGATAAGGGCGCGGTGGATGCGTACATTCAGGGCTACGGGACGATGCATCGCTGGCGCAAGATGCCGGATGGCTCTGAACTGCTGTTGGTGGGAGCTGACAATTTTGCATTTCCCATCCCGCTCAGGAAGGCCGCCGACGGGAAATGGTTCTTCGATGCTGGTGCCGGCGAAGAGGAGATTCTGCGGCGCCGCATCGGTCGAAACGAGTTGGCGGTGATTGACGTCTGCTACGCCATCGCGGATGCGCAGGCCGAATACTATTCGCAACCTCGAAATGGCGAAAGCACGCAACAATTCGCGCAGAAATTCATAAGCGATCCGGGTAAACAAAACGGATTGTATTGGGAGTCGGCGCAAGGGCAACCTCCGAGCCCGCTGGGACCGCTCGCCGCCTTTGCCACGGGCGAAGGATATAACGTCAAGCCAGATGCGCACGTGCCTTTCCACGGATATTACTTCAAGATGCTGAACAGCCAAACCAGCAACGCCCCCGGTGGCGCAAAGAACTATTTAACCAACGGGAAGATGACGGGAGGGTATGCGCTGGTGGCCTACCCCGCGAACTACGGCAACTCCGGAGTCATGACCTTCATCATTAACCAGGATGATGTGTTGCTTCAAAAGGATCTTGGCAAGACAACTGCACAGACTGCAGAGGCCATCACCACATTTGATCCTGACAAGAGCTGGAGCGTTGTCACTGACTGATGAAGCTTCAAAGATTTGCAGCCGAAACTTTCCGCACCTTTAGCAGGGCGGCGCGACGTAGCCGAAATCCCGTTCAAGAATGCTGGATATCGCAAGCACGTCTTCATCGCCGTAGGGGCGCCCTGCCAGTTGCAGTCCTATGGGAAGGCCCTCAGCTGAGCGGCTGATCGGGACGACTGCGGCAGGAGCACCGAGCAGATTGAACCACTGGGTAAAGCGCATGGCATCCAGGTAGTCCAGCGGTCGCGATGCGCCGTTGGCATCATGCAGTGCCCAGTCGCGTTCGCCATGACGGAACGCCGGGATCGAACAGACGGGGCTTAGCAGAATAGAGAACTCGCGCATCTCCGCGAGCAGTTGCGATCGGACGATATCGATCTCGCACCAGACACCCAGCAACTCGCCGGCTCCGAGCGGAGGGTGTGCATGGGCGATCGAAAGGAAGTCAAGGAACGTGGGACTGAAATCGGATTCGCGGCCGCGGCCTAGTGGCTCCAGCAGCATGGCACCGCACCGAACAAAGAAGGTGTACCAGAGTTCGCGCGCGCGTTCGAGCGAAGGCGGTCGAAACTCCTCGACGTGAAAGCCGTGGCGACGCAGAGAGTGCACCGCATCCTGTACAGCCTGCCGCGTCTCCGCCGTGACCGGGACCAGGCCATCGTCTTCGAAGTAGCCAATGCGGAGCTTCTTGAGAGCCTCCGGGGTTTGCGACCGGTAGGGAACGGGCGCGGCAACTGGGTCGATGTCGAGTGCACCCGAGACTACGCGGAAGAGCAGCGTCACGTCCGCCATGGTTCGCGCCATCGGACCGACGGTGCCCAGCAGGGCAAACGGACCCACGTTGTCCGGCAGATGGCCCTTCGTGGGAATGCGGCCGGGCGTTGGCTTCATCGCGCAGATGCCGGTGAAGTGAGCAGGCTCGCGAACAGATCCACCGCCATCCGAGCCGAGGCCGCCAGCGGAAAGTCCGGCTGCGATCGCGGCAGACTCGCCTCCACTCGAACCGCCCGCTGTTCGCGTTAGATTCCACGGGTTCGACGTACGGCCATACAGGCGATTGTCGGTCTCGTACGCCATCAGAAATTCAGGGCAATTGGTGGTTCCGAGAATCAACGCACCAGCATTACGCAGACGTGTGACAGCCTCAGCGTCACTTGTTGGGCGACGTCCTCGGTTGATGAGGCTGCCAGTCTCGCACAGCCGCCCTGCAACAGAGATAGAGCTCTTCACGGTGAGCGGCAATCCGTGCAGCGGACCGCGCGGTGCAGTCGACCGGTCGAGAGCCACCGCTTGGCTGCGTATCTCCTCCGGATCAAAGTCGACCAGCGCGTGCAGTCGAGGATTCAACTGCTGGATGCGTTCAAGGTGCTGCTCGGCGAGCTCAAGTGCGGAAATCTTCTTTGCTGCAAGCAGTGCAAGCAGATCGACGGCGGGTTGCGTAAGAAAGTCGCTCAAGTTAAGTCCCTAAGGCTGAGTTTCTGGTTTCGACGCGTGAGGAACATAGTCGAATTTGAATGAGCGATCCATCGCGCCGGACTCAAAGCGAGTGTTGTACTCGAGCTGATAGGTCGTGTGAGCGACGTCCGTGGGATAGTGTTCGGTCGCGGGATAAGGATAGCTGCTCATGCCATGAAACGGGAGGCTGCCGACGCTGAAGGGCCTAGCCTCGTAAAAGTCCATGTCCTTTACAAAGCCATTCGCGTAGAAGAAGTAGTCACGCGACCAGCCCTTCGGCAGCGCGGGCAGAGCGAACGCACTGAATTCCAGGTCCATGTCTTCGCCGGTACCGAAGATCACGAACTCGTCGTCGACAGCGTGCAGCAGCGGCGTCACGTCGCCATATCGGGTGTACGCTCCGCCATGAGGAACGAAGGGTCCTGTGGCGCTTATGCGCTGATAGTTATAGGTAAGGTCGCCGGGCGTGAGTCCGTCCAGCTGTTGCGGATATCCGCGGAAGGCAAGCGACGCATGAGCCAGCGGAAGCTCCGTGGTGTGCGTAGCCAATGCCGCGTTTTCAGGCTGCTGTTGGGGCGAGGCCTCATTATCGATGAGCGCCTGGTCCCAGTAGATTTGCAGGTTGGTCGTGATGCGCAAACGCGTCACGTCGGCGGGAAGCTTGCCCGTGAGATCCACCGTGGCGGTGCGCGGCAGCCCGGCAGGAAAGCCCATGTCGGCAACTACCTTTCGCCAAGAACCATCCGGCATCTGCGCCTCAATATACGGGGGTATGGGCGAGAGACCGGCCTGCCACGCAGAGTACATCGAGCTCGCCGAGAAATATTCGATGAATCCGTGCAGCAGGAGTCGCAGGGGCCGCTGCGGCGACCACGCTCCAATGTCGATTGTCAAGGAATGAAGATTCGCAAAGCCGGCAAAGGGAAGATTGGTGAAGTCGCGAACATAGCTGCGAGTCTCGCGGTCACTGATGTTGTGCTGGCTGAGCATTTCGAGCACGCTATTGCCCTGATCGTCCCACGCGCCAGCCAGCGGATGCGCGGCAGCGGCAACGATTGTCTTTGTTTTGGCGAAGGGCGGCGCCGAAAGAAAGCCTTCGTTGGGAAAGACAGAGGTTCCCGACGGGTGGTCGATAGCGACGAGGCGAACCTGATCCACAAAGTTGACCTCCTCCATTGGCTCACCGAAGCGAAGGCTGAAGTGTCCGTTGCGCGCCTGCAGCTGGGTGCCGTCGATCTTGATCCATTCGTCGGGATCGGGAATATTAGTATGCGTAGGCGAAACCCAGTGGCCAATCACCGCAGCGCCGATCACATCCGCGACGAAATTGTAGCGGCTTCCGTTCCACGCAAAGAGTGTTGGGCAAGAACTCCCACGGCGATCAATCTCGGTAATGGGATGCAGGTCGCTTGCGGCGACGTCGATCTCATCCTGTGGAACGCCAGTAGGCCACAGCAGGCGCACAAGGTCGGCCTTGTCGGCTTTGCCAAGGCCGGCAAGAATCTCCCGCTGGCCCGTATCCTCCCACTTCTGCCAGAGCCCGTTCGCGAACACTTGTACCTTTGTGCCGATGCCGCTCTTGTTGTCCGCACTGCCATGCAGCACGATATGCAACGAGTGATTAAGATTGCCGCCGACATTCGCAAGCAGCACGCTCGAGCCGTCAGCATCGGTGACAATTAGGTCCGCCGCGCCCGTGTGATTTACGTCGTCTGCAAGCAGTGAGCGCGGGGAGTGAAGATGGAGATCGTTCAGCTTGAGTTGTGCGCTGACGTCCACAAAGCCAGCGGGGCCTAGGTTGCGGAGCACCCGAAGTTCCGGTCCATGCCGTGTCTGCACCAGAGCCGCAATATCAATCCAGCCGTCATTGTCGAAGTCCATCGGGATAGCCGCTGTAGCACTGAGAATGCCGTTTATGGGCAGCGGCACACGCTCAAAAGTTTTCCCATCGACATTGCGCCAAAGTGTTACGCCCGGTTCGCCGGAGTGCGAGAGCAGTACATCCATCCATCCATCTTTATTGAAATCCAGCGTAGCCACGGATACGGTCGACGGCAGGCTCGCCGAATACAGTGGCGAAGAACCAAACGGATCTTCGCGATGATTGGCGAAGAAGGTCGGCGCGGTCGTCTTGCCCGCTACCAGCAGATCCACCGCGCGATCGTTATTCAGATCCGAAAGAATCGCCGCAGCGGTCGGCGCGGTTCCTTCAAGGCCGGCCGGCTTGGTCCAATCAGTAAAAGTCTTGTTGCCGTTGTTGCGCCAAAGTGTGTTGGGCGAAGCATGCGACGCTGTCGGCGTCCCGGTAACGAAAAGATCCAAGTCTCCATCATGGTCATAGTCGACGAACATCAGGTTGGTTGGGTGACTGGTAGCCGTAATGCCGCAGGTGGCCGTGGCATCTTCAAATCTCCCGTTGCCAAGATTGCGATAGAGCGCGATACGATCCTGCCCGTCCGGGTTGGTCACCGCCAGTGCTAGGTCCGGAAGCCCGTCGTTATCAAAGTCGCCGACGGCGCAGGCGAGACCAGTGCCCGCAAGGTGAATGCCCGTAAGGCTGGAGGGAACTTCTGCAAATCGAGTTGAGCCTACTCGGCCATACACCCGGATGGCATCGTCACCTTTACCCATGAGGATAAGCGCTGGTTCGTTGTCGGATGGCAGATCCACGAGGCACGCTGAACCGCTCATGCCGGTGGTTGCCGGCGTTACGGGATGTGACTGCCACGACTCCCTGAACGTGACAGGAATCATGGGCTCTACGCGGGTCGGCGCTAGTGCAGCGTCTTCCACGCGCGCATAGGTCCCCTCCTCTCCATAGTTGTGCGAGAGCGGAGTTCCGAGCTTCGCGGAGCTGATATGTTGGAAGCGCGCAAGAGCCTGCTGAGCGCCGGCTGTATCCCCCTCGCGGCGAAGTACCCGCGCGAGACCAAACAACGCGGAAGCATGGTGCGGGTCCAGCTCAAGCGCTCTTCGATACTCCACCTTTGCTGAAGGGAGATTGTTCAGCTCGAAGTCGACTGATGCAATCATGTAATGCGTATCTGGATCGCCCGGCCGAAGCGCCGCAACTTTCTGAAATGCCTCCAATGACTTCTCGGGGTGATTCTCATTGCGGTAGAGCAAACCGAGGGCGTACCAAACGTGAGGGTCCTTTGGATCCTCGACGGCCGCCGCATCGAGTAGCTTCTCCGCCTCCGGCAGCTTCTGCAGATACATCAGGGCGATGGCTTCATTTACCTTGGCTAGGGTAAGGTTTGGATCCGTCCGGAACGCCGCCGCGAAGGTAGTAACCGCGCGGTCGAGGAACTGTTGGCCCACCAGCGCGGTTCCGAGATTGTTAAGGCGCGCCGCCTCGATCGCTGGGGAAGGTTGCTGGGCACGGAGCAGCGGTGATAGTGCCGTTGAGAGTAGCACCAGTCCAAGGCTCAGTCGCCTTGCGGTTCTTGCTGCAATATTGCGTTCATCGAAATGAAAAGGCATGTTCGCTCGCGTTCGAAGCAGTGGATCATTACAAAGATCAGGTGTTTAAGATATACGCCTGATCGCTAGTGTTAGAGCTTCGCACACGGTTACGATCTGTGAATCGTTGATGCGATTGAAGAAGGGAAGGGCAATGGTGCGCGAGGCTATCGACTCGGTCTTGCGGAGGTCCGAAGCAAGCGCTAGATCAGCATATGCCGGCTGCAAGTGGATTGGTGCGAAGTAGCGTCCGCACCCGATGCCCGCCTGTTCAAGCTCGTGGATCACCTGATCGCGTTGACCGGCAGGCAACTCATCCGCAAGCCGGACAACATAGACAAACCAGCTGATACGGCAGCCCGGAAGTTCGTGGATCGGGAGGGTGAGACGAGCGTCCGAGCTGAGGTGCTGACGGTAGAGGCCTGCGATCTCCTCGCGGCGGTAGAGAATGCTGGTCAGGCGGCGCATCTGGCCAATACCGAGGGTGCATGCGATCTCGGACAGCCGATAGTTGTAGCCAACTTCCGTATGTTGAAGCCAGCTGTCGGTCGGCGCGCGCCCCTGGTCGCGCAAGCTTCGCATGTGCGCAGCGAGGCCAGGATCGCGCGTCACGATCATGCCGCCTTCGCCGGTAGTGATCTGCTTGTTGGGATAGAAGGCGAAGACGGCGACGTTGCCAAAGGAGCCAACTGGCTGCGCGTCGATGGTCGTGCCGAGAGCTTCGCAGGCATCTTCGATCAACGCAAGATGGTGGCGTCGTGCGAGCGCGACCAGCGCAGGCATATCGGCCGGGACACCGAAGGTATGCACCGCAAGAATCGCCCGCGTGCGTGGATTGATCGCGCGCTCGACCGCAGCCGGCGACAAGTTCAGCGTGAGTCCGTCGATGTCGACGAAGACCGGAGTTGCGCCAACGTACCGAATCGCATTAGCGGCAGCGATGAAAGTGAACGAGGGAACGATGATCTCATCGCCCGCGCCGATCCCGAGCGCCAGCATTGCGAGGTGCAGGCCCGCGGTGCCCGAGCTTACGGCAATGGCATGCTCGACCCCTGTCAGATCCGTGAAGGTCGCTTCGAACTCGATCAGACGCGGGCCCAGGCTGAGTTGCGGCGAGCGCAGCGTCGCGGCGACGGCTTCAATTTCCGCTTCAGTAATATCGGGGGACGAGAGCGGAATCTTCGGCGAGGTCATTGCGGTGGTCGAAGCTCCGCGGGAAGTGGCTGCGCCCGCTTATGAAGCAAGCCGTTGAGTGGCGTCGAGGTGAGGACGCCTACGATTCGCTCGGCAGCGTGACCGTCGCCATAGATATTCGTCATGGATCGAAGGCTCTCGCGGAAGGCAGGCTGCCGGGATCGTGCAACTTGAGCGAGGATGGACTGGACCGAAGCCTCCGCATCCAGGATGTTGGAGCCGCGCTCGCGACCCTGCTGCCGCATCCCCACATTGACCACGGGCAGCCCAAAGGAGGCCGCTTCCATGATGCCGCTACTGGAATTTCCCAGCAGCACGCTCGCTTCGCGAAGAAGGCTCCAATATGTGATCGAAGCGAGGTTGATAAACAAATGGGCGTCCGGATGCGTAGCGCAAAACGTTCGAATGCGATCCATCAGCTCATAGCTCCCCGCGTCCGCGTTGGGATAGCAAAAGATGATCTGCCCGGAAAGACGTTCAAGCGCCGCAAAGAACGCGTCCGCTTCGGCCGTGGTGTCCTCGAAAAGGGTGACAGGATGATAGGCAACAACCGTGACTTCATCGGCAAGGGAAAGCTTGAGAGTCTGCTGAAGTTCTGGGCGCGTAAGCAGCGTGCTGCGGCGAATGTGGTCAAGCGAAGGTGCGCCGGCGCGATGTACACGCCACGCCTCTTCTCCCATGGAAATCACTCGAGCGCGCGCCGTATCGGTCGAGGTGAAATGTAGGTGCGCCATCTTTGTGATTGCATTGCGGACAGCATCGTCAATCGCGCCCTCGCTGATCTCGCCGCCTTCGATATGTGCCACAGGGATCCGAAGTGTCAGAGCAACGCTGGCTGGCGCAAGCATCTCGTAGCGATCGGCGATCAGCAGCAGTAGGTCTGGCCTTATCTGCGCCAGAGCATCTGTCAGGCCTAGAACCGCCAGTCCAAGTGTCTTGGCCATACCAACGTCGCTGTCTGAACTGAGCAAGCATTCAATGCGCGACGCGATGGGAAAGCCGTCGCGTTCAATTTCGATAACAGTGGTACCGAACTCAGGCGAAAGGTGCGCTGCGAGCACGATGAGCCTGAGGTCAACTTCGGGATGTGCTTGGAGATCCCTTAGCACCCAATAGAGGTGGCTATAATCGGCGCGCGAAGTTGTAACAACGGCAATGGTGCGTTTCATGCTGGCAGCTCCGTTGCCAACTCCAGCGCGGCCTCTGGCTCGTGCGGAGCCAGGATGAGGCTGCTCGGCTGGTACTCCGGCACAAGGGCTTTGATCGCATGCAGCAATGCCTCCACGTCGTGTTTACGTAGGGCGTGGCGGAGAATCTCCAGTGCGGTATCTAGTTCTTCCATAGAAAGCATCGGCGAGTTAATGGCCCGAAGACCCGAGCCATCGAGCTCGTCTTTGGCCCTCAACGCCTCGCGGTTGGAAATGAGCTGTTCGGAAAGCTTGTCGCCCGGACGCAGCCCGGTAAATTCGATAGCCGCCGGGCTTTGATGGAGTGCAATCAGGTACCTCGCCAGGTCGAGAATGCGAACTGCAGGACTGACGTTGGGAAGAAGCAGGACCCTCGTGGACGCCACGTCCAACGCGTTGATCAGCGCTCGCACAGTATCGTTCAAAGTGATGAAGTAACGCCGTACATCGGCGTGAGTCACGGTGACAGGTCCGCCGGACGCAATCTGCTCAAGAAACAGCGGAAGCACGCTGCCCTGGGAGCCGATCACATTGCACATGCGCGCGACCTTCATTCGGGTAGAGCCCGCGAGGCTGAGGAGGATGAGCTCTGCAATGCGCTTGGACGCGCCCATGATGCTGTGCGACTCAACCGCCTTATCCGTGGACACCAGAACGATCTGCTCCACCTTGTGCGCGATGGCCGCATGCGCCAGGGTGAGGGTGCCGAACGAGTTATTTTCAATCGCCGCAAATGGATTCCGTTCCATCAACGGAACGTGCTTTAGAGCTGCTGCGTGGAAGATGATCTCGGGTCGATGCGCGGTCAGCGCATGAGCGAGTCCATTGGAATCGCAAACGCTGCCGAGAAGGGAAACATGGTTTCGCAAACCAGCTTCATGCAGGCTGCGATCGACCTGGTAAAGACCATTCTCCGAGCTGTCAAGAAGCGTCAGGCTGGCCGGCGAAGACGAAGCCGTCGCATGCGACAGTGCCGATCCAATGGAACCTCCCGCGCCGGTGATGAGAACGCGTCTTCCAGTCAGGGACTTCGACCCCAGCAACTGCCAATCCGCCGGAGAGCTTAGAGTGATCAGCCGATCCCAAGTTTGGGCCGCGGGACCGGGGGCGCCGGCGTTGCGATGATCCGCTGGAGCTGCAGTATGCATGTGTTTACAGTCTAGAGAATTTCTCCGCATCGGTCACAAACGTCGGTTTTCTGCATGAAATACCAAGGCCTCCACCAATCGGTGGAGGCGGAAACCCTTCAATAAGTCCATTACGCCTTGCTCGGAAGTTGGTATACCTGAAACATCTCCCAACGATCAGAAGCTTGAAAGAGCGCGCAGGCTGGACTATTCCATCCGCGCGAAGGCCGTTATGAACGTCGTCGGGAAAGTCGCATGTGCAGGTCTGGGTATAGCCCTGTGCGCGTTGTACAAGGGCTCTGCCTTCACGCAGAACACCGCGCAGGTAGTCGAAGCCGTCGTCTCGCATACGGTCCAGAAGACCGCAGAGATCGCCTTTATTCAGGCGCCTGAATTCGTAGCGGGCGATCCGGCGGAGCGTTTTCCGCTGGGCAGCCGCCTCGTGCGGTTGGGTCTCGGTCCGGAAGGCGCGACGGCATCGGCCGTCCTTCCCCTGACGTCGCAGTTCTTCGCCGCAGCCGATCCGCAGGTCTCTGCCGATGGCCGAAAGCTTCTCTTTGCCGGCCAGACCGAACGCAACTCTGCATGGCAAATATGGGAGGTGTCGGTCGAAGGCGGAAATCCACGGCAGATGACTCACTGTGCCGGAGACTGTGTCCAGGGCATGTACTTGCCGCAGAGCGAGATCGCCTACACGTCCCTGCAAGGCACGGGCGCGGCTCGTGCATCGGAGGTGCAGGTCTGCCAAAACGATGGAGCAGCAGCGCATCCAATTACGTTCGGTCCAGGCAGGTTTGAACTCGCGGCCGTTCTGCGTACCGGCCGGTTGCTGCTTTCAGCCGAGTCGCCGCTGGTGGGCAGCCACGAACTGAAACCGCTCCGAACGCTGTACTTGGTCGACCCGGATGGGTCAGGGTTGATGCTGTTGCGACAAGACGATACCTCGCGGGCTACTCGCGGCGGAGCGGTGGAATTGGCCGACGGGACCATCCTCTTCATGCAGCGGGATGCCGCGAGCGCTTCGGAAGAACAGCTGGTGTGGATTCGTCCTGGAGCCTTGCACGCCTCAGTGATCGAGCATGCGCATTCGGGATATGCTTCCGTGAACGCGCTCGACGATGAGACGCTGATGGTCTCACGAGGCGCACCGGAACATCGGTACGATCTGTACCAACTCTCTCTCAATCAGAGCGGCCGCCAGCAGCTGCTTTACCACGACGCGCGCGAGTCGAGCGTGCAGGCTGTTGCTATAGCTCCACATCCCGAGGCGCTTGCCTACCGCAGCATTCTGCATCTGGACCGGAAGTCCGGGCGCATCATTTGCCTCGACGCGTATGCGTCCAAAGATTCTGCGAACGGCCGTCTGCCCGGGCAAATCGTACGCGTGCGGGCGCTACTCAAAATGCAGTCAGGCGAGAAGATTCTGGGAGAAGCGCCGGTGGAACGGGACGGATCGTTCTACGCGACCGTGCCTGCGGATGTGCCGATGCGCGTGCAATTGATTGGCGCACACGGCAAAGTTCTGAAGCAGCAGCGCAGCTGGATGTGGGTGCGCACCGGGGAAGATCGCTGCTGTGTTGGATGTCATGAGAGCCAGGCGCTGGCGCCCGAGAACCGGTCGCCCATGACCTTGCAGCGCTTCGATACGCCCACTCCGCTCCTGGGTGAAACTGTCGCCAACCTAGGCACGCAGAAGGGGATGCGGCCATGAAAACGTCACTGAGAATCTGCGCAGCAGGCTTTGCCTTTGCATTATTGGCTTGCACGACGCTTGTTGCCACTGCGCAGACAGCCGCTGCTGCGGCCGAGAAGACAACGAGTACTACACCGCTTCCTCAGTTCGAAGACGTGACAAAGAGGTCTGGAATCAACTTTCAACACTCCTTCGGCGAGAAGGCTCTGAGCTCGATTCAAGAAGGGACGGGATCGGGTTGCGCTTGGATCGACTACAACAACGACGGGTGGATGGATCTCTACGTGGTAAACGGCCGGCATGTGGATGGGCTCACAGACCACTCTGCGCCTGATGGGGTGGACGCGACCAACCACCTCTATCGCAATAACGGCGACGGAACGTTCATCGATGTAACAACGCAAGCGGGTGTTCCCGGCAATGGCTTCGGTGTGGGCATCACTGCGGGAGATTTCGACAACGATGGCAACGAAGACCTGTACGTTACGAATTACAACTCGGCAATCCTGTATCACAACAACGGCAATGGAGCTTTCACGGACACGACGGCGAAGGCCGGTGTAGCCAACGCGAACTTCGGAACGGGCGCGGCCTTCCTTGATTACGATCACGACGGCCGCCTGGATCTCTTTGTCGGCAACTACCTGAAGTATGATCCGGCGAACCGGCAGTACTACTCAGCGCAGCAATATCCGGGGCCGCTGGAATACGCGCCGGAGACCAATCGCCTCTTCCATAACAACGGCGACGGAACATTCATCGACGTCTCCGCATCGTCGGGCATCAGCGCCCAGCCAGGGCGTGCAATGGGTGTGACGGCCGGTGACTACGATGGCGATGGTTGGCCTGACATCTACGTTGCGAATGACACGATGGCGAGCTTTCTCTATCACAACAACCATAACGGTACGTTCACCGACGTAGCCGCCGAGATGGGCGCAGCATATGGACAGAATGGCGAAGCTTCCACCGCGATGGGTCCTGTGTTTGGGGACTACGAGAACAAGGGGCGCCAGGCATTATTTGTTTCCGATGCCCACTTTCATCGCCTGCTGCGCGCCAGCGGGAAGCCCAACGATCCGTTCGATGATGTAACGAACGAATCCGGAGTCGGATCGGTGTCGGCTCAATTTGTCGGCTGGGGTGATGGCCTGTTCGACTTCGATAACGATGGATGGAAGGACCTGTTCATTGTTAATGGCGGATTAGTGTGGCTCATCCCACAACAGAGCTCTCTGCTGCGCAACAACTCCGATGGCACGTTTACCGACGTCTCGCTGCAAGCCGGAAGCTTCTTCTCAACCCAAATCGTCAGCCGCGGCGCCTGCTTCGCCGATTACGACAACGACGGCTATGTCGATGCGTTTGTCGTGACACTCGGGGGCAAGGGCATTCTGCTGCACAACACGCCCTCGGCAAGGAAGCGCAATCACTGGCTGACGATCAAGCTCGTCGGAACGTTCAGCAATCGCGACGGCTTTGGCGCCAGCCTCGAGGCAACCGCAGGAGACCTGCATCAGTGGGTTCAGTCCACGTCGGCCAGCGGCTACCTCTCGCAGAATGATCCGCGCCCACACTTCGGGTTGGGTCAGCACGCGATGGTGGACATCCTGACGATCCGTTGGCCGAACGGGGCGGTCCAGACCCTGCACGATATCAAGTCCGATCAGGTACTGAAGGTCACCGAGCCCGCATCCAGCGAGGTCACCCTCATGACAGGGAAGGCTCCATGACCAACGCCAACCAGCACTCAGCATCACCCAAGCGTAGCGATGAAGCTTTACTGGGCATGGCCGTGCTAGCGCTGGTGGTCGCACTGAGCACGTTTGTTGGCCAGCAGCCAAAGCCTGCGGCTGCCGCGGAGGACGCGGTGGCGTCCGACACTGCGTTCCGTTATCTGAGCCCGGTCGCGCTGCAGCTCTCGCCGAAGGGTGAGCGTCTATACGTTGTCTGCCAGGATAGCGACGTTATGCTCGTGGTGGACACGCACACGCAACGCGTCGTCGGTCGCGCAGAGGTCGGCAAGCGTCCGAAGGGGATCGCGATGACGCCGGACGGAACCACGCTCTACGTCTCCGATGAAAGTAGTGATGCGGTGACCGAAATAGATTCGCAGACACTCGCGATCCGACGCACCTTGAGTGTGGGCTGGAGACCTGTTGGGCTCGTTACCGACCGGGCCGGAACGACGTTGTATGTGGCCAACACTCTGGGCGATGACGTCTCGGTCGTTGATCTGCGCACCGGTCTCGAAACGAAACGGCTTCGCGCTGGGCGTTTCCCGGAGTACGTCGCACTCTCGCTCGATGGCGACCGCGTATACGTCGCAAATCTACTCGCGCGGCTTGGTCCCCCCGATCAACCGCCTGTATCCGAATTGACCGTGATCGATTGCGCGAAGCAGCAAGTTGCGGCACGCGTCGACGTTCCCGGCGTACTCCAACTGCGCCACGTAGCAGAACTGCCTGCGGCTGCGGGAGGTTATTTGCTCATCCCGTTCCTGCGGCCGAAGAACCTCAACCCGTTGCTGCAGATCCAGCAGGGCGGCTATCTCACCCATGGCATTGCGGTGATTCGTCCATCTGCTCCGAATGTAAGAGACGCGCGCGACTACCAGGTATCCGAGTTGCTGCTGGATGATATCGATCATTCCTACGCGGACGGATTTGGCGTCGCGGTGACGCCCGGCGGGCACTGGGCACTGGTGACTGCTTCCGGCTCAAACGTTGTTTCCGTTGTCGACACATCAAAGCTTCGAACGCTCCTGCTGAACAACACGCCGAGGCGCCGGTTGGAGCTGGCGAATCGACTGGATTCGGCTAACCAATTCGTGGCGGGTCGTTTGCTCACTGGCCGTAACCCGACCGACGTCGTCAGCTCGCCCGACGGACGTTTCGCCTACATCGCGAATCGCATGGACGACACGATCAGTGTGATAGACATGACGCAGCGTCAACCTGCTGCGATGATCGACCTTGGCGGTTCCAGGCAGCTCTCGCGTATTCGCCGCGGCCAGCAACTATTCTTTGACGCCAGCCATTGCTACCAGGGACAGATGGCCTGCGCCACCTGTCATCCGCACGAGGGACTTTCCGACGGCCTCGCATGGAGCCTCGAGACGCCGCAGCTCGGACGGGATGTGGTGGAGAATCGCACGCTCTACAGTATCGAGGGAACGGAGCCCTTCAAGTGGAACGGGAAGAATCCTGACCTTGAAACACAAGATGGTCCGCGCACAGCGATGTACATCTTTCGCTCTCAGGGCTTCAGCCCCAGCGAGGTAGATGACCTCGTAGGCTACATTTTTTCACTGCACCTGGTGAGAAATCCTCACCTCGCCACAGATGGACAGTTGACTGCCGCACAGGCGCGCGGCCAGTCGCTCTTCTTTCGCGACAAGACAAACAGCGGCGCGCCGCTCTCCCCCTTGCAACAGTGCCCGACGTGCCACTCGCCGCTGACGCACTTCACCTCGAAGATTCAAATCGATGTTGGTACGGCAACGAAATACGATACCGCCGCGGCATTCGACGTACCGCAATTAGAAGGCGCGGTCATGAAGCCTCCGTACCTCCATAACGGCGAGGCACTCGAGATGGAAGAGATCTGGACAAGATTCAATCCAGACGATAAACACGGCCTCACCTCGAGTATGAACAAGGCGCAGCTCAACGATTTGATCGAGTACCTGAAGACTCTATGAGGCAGGCAATGTACGCGAAGAAGACCACGAGCGCTCTCCGAAGGGTTCTGCTGAGTGTGGCATTGCCACTCGTCGCTCTTCCGGGCGCTTGTGCGCAAGCGCCTGCACAGAAGGACGCTACGCAGCCGGCTCTCTACACAAAGTGGATCAATTACACTGCGGCGAATGGCTTTCCAGAGGGTGAAGTCTATTGCGTAACCATCGACGACACGCGCGTGTGGGCCGGAACATCGCATGGACTCGTCCTGCTCGAGAATGGCCGCGTGAAGAAAATCTTCACGCCGGAAGATGGTCTGGCCGGTCGCGCAGTCATGTCCATTGCGGTCGACAAACAAAACGGGGACGTATGGGTGGGAACGTTTGGCGGTCTCAGCCTTTATTCAGGAGGGAAATTCACCCGTTACAAAAACCTTAGCAGCGGGCTCGCCAACGATCTTGTCTACGGCGTCGCGCTACAGGACCGATACCTGTGGGTTGCAACAGCCGCCGGTATCAATCGCCTCGACACCAACACCGGAACATGGTCCATCTTCAATGAAACCAACGCGCCGTTCATTGAGCCGTGGGCCTACGGAATCTCCGTTGCTCAACAGAAGGTGTACATCGCAGTATGGGGTGGCGGAGTTCTCGTCTACGATCTTGCGAAGGAAACCTGGAAGCCCTTCACCGACCCCGATGGAGAGCAGGAGCTCGTTCTGTATCGAAACCAGGGGTTGATCCATAACATCGTCAGCAGCGTCTCGTACAACCCCGACACGAAGACCTTTTGGGCGTCCACATACTTTGGTCTCAGTGGTTATGACGGCCGGAACTGGCATAACTATCTTACAAAGGACAGTGGGCTGGCTTCCAACTTCATCAATGCGGTGGGATCGCGCGGTGACGACGTCTGGGCCTCGACTCAAAGCGGCCTTAGTCAACTTAATACCAAGACCAACACCTGGATCACCTATAGCCGGGATGAGAAAACAGGACGCGGGCAAATCCTCATCACGCATGCGGATGGGTCGAAGCAGCGGATCGTCTCGGAGACGAGCCTGGCGCACAGCTACATTCTCAACATAGATTTTCAAGGCGACGACATTTGGGTGGCGACTGCACAGGGTCTTAGCCACGGCATCCACACACAACCGGAGGAGCAAGGAAAATGAGCAGCACAATCATAGCAACCAATGATCTTACGACAAAGCACAGCGACGCGCGCAAGCCGATTCGCAAGAAGGCAATGTCGGCTCCGAAAGCACTCAACGAGGCTTACAAGTATCAGCGTCCCTCGTCCTTCTCTCGCGGTATGCGGCTGGACATTAAAGGGATCACCATTTTGATGATCTCAGGAACCGCCAGTGTCGGAGAGAACGGCGAGACTGTTCATGCCGGCGACTTCGACGCACAAACCAGGCGCGCATTCAAGAACGTCACAGAACTGCTAAAGTCCGAAGGCGCCACCTGGAAGGACGTGGTCCGTACGACCTGCTACCTCCGCGATATTGAACGCGACTATGAACAGTTCAATC
>Ga0302305_1000481_pt1 | contig 24148 bp, 25 predicted proteins | sample III_Palsa_E2_3_FD_198764 | JGI IMG/M metagenome (GOLD analysis project Ga0302305, IMG submission 198764) | Peat permafrost microbial communities from Stordalen Mire near Abisko, Sweden - III_Palsa_E2_3 | ecosystem: Environmental > Terrestrial > Soil > Palsa > Peat permafrost | place: Sweden... | reverse complement strand
CTCGCCATCGCCTTGGGCGGCACGCCCATTGGCGCGCCGTTCGTCGGTTGGGTAGCCGATACTTGCGGTCCACGCTGGGCATTGGGCATCGGTGCCGCCTCAGGTTTGGCCGCAGCGTTCGTCGGGATCCATTACCTCACGAAGTACCGGCATCTACGCGTGCGTGTCGAGGCTGGACACTTCCGCTTCAGCATCGACGACGGCGACACCATGACCGATTCACATCAATCCGGCCACCTCGCCCCCAAGCAGGAGGCCGCGTGAACCGGAAGATTCAATGAATAGCTCCCCTGAAAGGGCCTCGACTTTTCTCCGAACTTTTCCAGGAGAGGCAAAAAGCAGGCAACAAAAAAGCACCCGCGTTCCCGTGGATGCTTTTTTATTTGGTGGGCCGTGAAGGATTCGAACCTTCGACCAATTGATTAAGAGGTAATTGCAAGTATTTATTTCGATCTTGATCCAATGCGATTTTGTAGCACCATGTTTGGTTTTTCAATGCCTTAGCGAAAGCCATCAGGAATGAAGGGGAATGAAAAAGCGTAACCGAGGGGGTCCATACGGGGTCCAAGTGTTTGCTATGCTGCATCTCACTCCTCCCGTCGCTTCGGAGACACATTTATATGCGTCCCTCGATCCAAGTCGAGCTCACTGATGAGCTGGCCAACTCCTTGACCTTCGATCGGTGGCCAGTCGTGCCGCTGCATTGGTCGAAGGGCAAGCTCGTGACCGAACCCACTCCGCCGGACACGAAGGAGTGGGCCATTCTGGACACAGAGCGGAAGGGGCTGTCTCTGCGCGTGACCCCCAAAGGCATTTCGTGGTCGGTGCGCCGCAAACGACCGAAAGGCGCGGAGACGTGGCGCAAGACCTTGGGCGAGCCGCCCAAGATGAAAGTGAAGGTCGCCCGAAAGCTGGCCGATGATTGGTTCGCTTACATCCGCATCCACGGGCGGAACCCTGATCACGACACGCGAAAGGACGCTCAAGCGGAAACCGAGGTCCGACGCGCCCGCAAATACACCTTTGGGGAGCTCTATTTCGACTTCATCAAACACAGCGAGGCACGGGTCAAGTTGAAGGACCTGCGCCCCGCAACCGTGAAAGACCAACGAGCCGTGATCAAGTGGCTGGAACATCAGCCCATCTGGCTGGTGCCGGTGGCCAACCTCAGCCCGGAACATGCCGAGAAGCTATTTGCGCAATGGTTCGTGGACGCGGACAACACGCGCATCGCCAAAAACGACAAACAGACACTTCCAGTGGTGGAACACACTCTGCCCCTCGACCTGGCGGCAGCACACAAAGCTCTCGCGCATTCGCGGGCGGCCTGGAATCTCACCAAGTCGAAGAAACAGGCCATCAATCCCTTCTCCGCTTGGGCCAAAGGCAAGAAACTGCCGAAGGTTCCGCGCCGGCAGACCGTCCTGAAAGTCAACCAGGCGTCGGGCCAGGCGTGGTTGAAAGAATTGGTTGCCCAACGCGATTCCACGGATGCCCTCTTGTCGGTGCTGGCAGATTACGTGCTGGTGGCGACCCTTTGGGGTGGTCGAAAATCGGAAACCGCCGCCATTCGTTGGTGCGACGTTTTCTTCCCCGAACACGCCGCCCGTTTCATCGGCGAGACGACGAAGAACGGCCAAGATCATTGGGTGCCGCTGACCTCATGGTGTGAGGAGGTGTTGGTCGCCCGCCGCGAAAAGAGTGACGCGCTGGGTTGGCCCACCGGCCCACAGGATCCAGTCTTCTACTCGCCCGACACGAAGGATCATCGGATCGGCGATTACCGCCCGCTCACCCGGCTTCTGGAAATGAAGACCCGCCCGCCCGAAGAGCTCCTGGAAAAGAAGACCAAGCCACCCGCAGACGAAGAGCATCTGGAAAAGAAGTCGGGGGTATGGATCACCCTGCACGATCTGCGCCGCACGCTGGCAACTTCGGTTTTCGGATCGGTGAAAGACCTCGGCACGGTCGCCGTGGCCCTTGGCCACAAGTCGGGTCACGAAGTCACTGTCGGCTATTTGGAGCGCCCGGAGTCCCTGGATGCACTGCGCGAGATTTACGCCGCACGCGAGAAGAAACTCCGGCTCCTCATTGGATTGGACCAGGCGCCGAACATGCATGACCTGGCCAATGCAAAGCGCATCGAAATCCGAATGATTCAAAACCTCATCAAGGACGCGGATTTCGGCGACCTTCCCGAGGATCAAATCGGTGCGCTGATTTTCGGGCCCAAGACGTGACGGAATTTCTAAGCGAACATGTGCACCGTGTCCGCGTGGAACCGATCCCTGCTTGTCACGATGAACTCTCGGACAAGCGCATGCAGCGCGCCGTCGTGGGTCAACTTGCCATCGTGGGTCACGAGAACCTCAAGGGTGGCATAGCGCACGGCATCCGCCCCGCCCTGCTCCACGTATTCACCCAGTTGTGCAAGCGGCGGAATGCAATGCCCCGCCAACGTGCCCTTTGCTAGATGCCGTTCTCGCTCGTAACGCTCGATGCCAGCGAGGACGTTTTCCATGAAGAAGTCGATGGTGGCCCAGTCCTTGTCACCACTCAGCTTCGATGCCTTCATTTGCTCGAAGAAATCTTGAAGGCAGACGGCCGCGGTGAAGTAGAAAAGGCATGCCTGAGCTTCCTCGCTGATCGGCATTTGTGTGATGGCTGATTGGCTGATGTAGGGCCCCATAAAAAGCGCCTGTCCGCCGCGTCGGACGCACTCGGCGGTTCTGGCTTGCAACCCAAATCCGAACATGGCTTCTTCTCCTTCCTTGTGTGACAGCCAGGGGATCTTAGGTCACTTCGCGCAGATCCCGCCATGACGTGCTGTAAGCGGGACTGAGGTTGGCCCGCTGCATCGTCCACGCACGATCGCCTTTGATCCCCGCGCTCCCGATGCCCATCGTGGAACGGCCCCATTTCCCATTTGCCTTGTCGAGCACACGCATCAGGGTTTCACGACGGAGATCCTGCTCAGGCGGCAAAGCATCGAACAATGATCCTTGGGCCACGTGGCGCTCACGGATGTCGAGCAGCATGACTCCGGCCTTCACGTAGCGATGCCCCGGCCGATAGATCGCTTTCAACACGCTCATCGCCCAGGCGGTCAGCACCGCGGAATCGTCGCTCGCCTCCGGCATCGTGACGGTGCGTGAGGGCGAATGCTGCACATCTTGGGGACGAAATCGATTGGTCTCGAGCCAGACGCCCACCGCACATGCGGATCCCGCCTGTCGGCGCAGCTTCTCGGCAGCGCGGGCCATGTGGAATCGAATCGGCTCGGCCAGGTCTTGGAGTGTGTAGAGCGGAGCGCCAAAACTGCGGGAAGCGATGATTTGCTGTTTGGGCGGTGGCGTGGTTTCAAAATCGATGCAGGCTTCGCCCTGTAACTCACGCACCGTGCGTTCAAGCACGACATTGAACCGTTCGCGGATCCGTTTCGGATCACATGCACACAGATCGGCGACGGTGAGCACGCCGCGTTCCATCAACTGGATCGCGATGCGTCGGCCGACACCCCACACCTCTCGCACTTCAATGCCTTTCATCACGCCCAAACGCTCTTGCTCTGTCAGTGCGGTGAGGTCACACACCCCACCCCACTGCGGTTGTTTTTTCGCCACGTGGTTCGCGAGCTTGGCTTGTGTCTTGCTGGCACCAAACCCAACGCACACCGGCAACCCTGTCCACTGGCGCACGCGCTGTTTGATCGCGTGACCAGTGGCGGTGAGGTCCAGGTGTGGCTGGTGGGTAAAGTCCAGAAAGCTTTCATCGATGCTGTAAATTTCCTGATCTTCCGGTGGGACAAAACAACCGAGCGAACTCATGAAGCGACGTGACAAGTCGCCGTAGAGTTCGTAGTTGGAAGACATTCCCACCAGACCCCATTGCTTGGCTTGCTCCCGCAGCTCAAACCACGGCTTGCCCATCGGCACGCCGAGCGCCTTAGATTCGGCACTTCTGGCGACGACGCATCCGTCGTTGTTGGACAAAACGACAAGCGGCACGCGTTCGAGGTCTGGTCGGAAGACACGTTCACAACTGCAAAAAAAGGAATTCGCATCGACCAGCGCGATGCGCCGTGGAACGTCGGGCGGTTTCATACCCCGGGCCAGCTGCCGATGATTTCCTGTGTGCCTTGGTCGAACTGCAACCACAAATGGTCGATCAGCGTGCTGGCGTGATAGAGCGTGCGCACCGCGGCGGTGGCATTCAACGACGGTCGCATGGTGCGCAGCACCGTCAAGTCATAGCGCACGCCAGGACCAATGCCCAGCATGTCGGTGATGTTCAAGTCCATTGGGTTCGCGGTCTGGAACGTGAAGGTGTAGCCGTTCCCGCTGGCGATGCCGTCGCGTAGATTTTTAGCGTTGTAGGGTTCGTGGATTGGGTTTGTCATGATGTGCCTCCTATGGCGATTGACTACCTTATTTAGGGCTAGAAAAAGTGCGTGTCATCGACGCAGGTTGCGCAAGCAACGCGTCACGACACCCCAAATTTCCAGCACGTCGCCTTCCTTGAAAACAATCGGTTTGAAATGCGGGTTCTCAGGCAGGAGCGCGATGTCGCCGTCGACCTTGCCCAATCTCTTGATCGTCAAGTCGTTGTTGACGATCGCCACCACGATGTCGGCCTGGCGTGCGGTCAACGCCCGATCGACGACAATTTCGTCTCCTTCGTGGATGCCGGCGCCGATCATTGACCAACCCTTGACCCGAAGAATGAAAGTGCTGGGCTCATGGCCTTGCACAATCAAATGCGTGTTCAGGTCGATCACATCCTGAAGATACCCATCGGCTGGACTTGGCCAACCCGCTTGAACGCCACTGGCGAATGCAGTGAGCGCGACGGTGGATGGCGTCAGCGACACCGGCCGCGGTTCGACTCCGATGGCCGGTTGCCGATGCGCATCCAGATACGCCAGCACCGTTGGAATTGCAGACTCAGGGAGCCGAATGGGGCGCGTCGCTTCGCCAAATGGCCCGGTGTTGGCGGGCCGACCGGCGCCCTCGCGCGTGCCGCCGCGCGCGTCGGTTTCTGTGTGCGATGATTTGGTGGCCATGGTCTTGCTTTGATTTATGTAACGGAAATCAATGCTACACCCACCCGCGTCTCACCGCTTGATTCAGGGGAGCCCCATGCCCGATCCAACTGCAAGCTGGCCCACCAATCTGAAAGCCGCCTACCCGGGCCTTTTTGGCGCCACCATTGGGCTTGAAGGGGTGCCAGCCAACTGGAGGCAATTGCTCGTCAGCTGGGCGCAAGAACTGGTCGAAGCCGGCGCTCTGGAAGCGGGCGTGACGGTGGAAAGCGTCAAACAGAAATACAACACGCTTCGGGCTGACTTGCGCTGCCCCAAATTGAAGGATCAACGCTGGGAGGCGCTCGAAGTCTCCCTGGAAGATCGTTCAGAAGCGATCGAGATTTAAGCCGGATCTTTCGGATAAAGCTGCCCGGCGTCGTGAAACACCACGCTTTGCAGCGAGCAGGCCCCGCATTCGCAGTCACCGCTCTCGCCTCGACACGGCTTGGCGCAGTGCTCATCGCACGTGCATGGCTCCCCAATCACCTCGCCCTCGAATTCGGTTTGGAAAAAACCTTCGGGTGCAAAGTAATAGCCCGTGGGCGGATACCGGCGCTTGCCTTCTTCTGTTGGGGTTTTCATAGCGTGATGGGTTCGATCAGTTGACGGCCCTGGCTCTTCGGTGAGCTGACGGCCTTGGTCACAGGATGATAAACGAGCTCAGCCTCTGGCACCGCTTCCAGCAATGAGGCGGCTTCCTCGGGCGTGCCGTCGAGCCAGGTTTCCCACATTGTGGGCGGCAAGATGACCGGTTGTCGGTCGTGAATATCGCCACTCACTTTGCCTGGGAGGCCAGTGAGGATTGTGAACGTCTTGATCCACTCGGCGGCTGGATCGGTGGTGTCTTTCCACGCTTCCCACAACCCCGCGAAGAGCATCAAGGTGTGATCAGGCGGATAAATGATCCACGGTTGCTTGTGCCCTTTCTCGCCGGTCCATTCAAAAAAACCTGATGCGGGAACGAGCGCCCGGCGCTTTTTGAACGCGGCCCTGAACATCGGTTTCACTTCCACCGACTCCTGCCGTGCATTGATCGCATGAGTGCCGATTTTAATATCCTTTGCCCAACCTGGCACCAGACCCCAGCGCAGGCCTTTGACCTCGACCCCCGCCTCACCCCGGGCGATCACCGGGGCGGTCTGGGTAGGGCAAATGTTGAAGCGGGGTTCGCGCTGATTGAGCACGCCGGCCAGATCCAACTCGGCGTTCAAGTCGTGCAGCGCCGACTCTTCCTCCTCGGTGAGTTCGATGGGAGCGTATTGAGCATAGCGGCCGCACATGGGATCAGTTTACTCGCCGTCAGGCGATCGGGCGGGCTCTCGGCGCAGGGATGCGCTCGATGAGCAGGCGTCGGTCTTGAACTCGAATTCGGCACCAGAACGTTGAATCTCGCAAGCTAGGCGACCGCACACTGAGGCACATCTCTGCGCCGCTCTGCGGGAATGACAACATGGATGCTTCTGCGAACGGTCCCTGCTTCTCATTGAAAATGCGGATGTCGTCGCTTTGCCGACCGTCGTTATAAAACCAATTCGCGACGTCCACCCGATGTTCATCCGATCGCGGGACATTGGATGTGTGAATCGACCACGGTGTTCGGTTGCTGTTGGCGCCCTCGATGCTCGACACCACCACGTTACATTGCAGAGATTGCACGGGCGATCTGTTTTTCACGATCACCGAAACCGTGTGCCGTTGAAGCGTCTGTTGCACCATCTGCGGAGTTTGAGTTTTCTCCGCGATCTTGATGGACAACGGGTAGATCGAGCGCCAAGCCTTGATGGGGGCGAGCGACACTGCATTGAGCAGAAGCGCGATGACCCACGCGAGGCCAATGCCCCCAATGACCGTGTGCAACGTGGTGCTTGGGCCCAAATGGGAAATCATCCAGCCCGGCATGAATGAAGCAACACGGGACAAGGTGCTGGGCAGCCAAGCCAAGATGATCGCGCTCACGGCCGCAGCCCAACCAAATGCACCGAGCCAGCTACCAAGGAAGGCGAACCGGAGCCAGTTGAAAAAGAATTGAGTGGCGGTTCGCATGGCAAGAAGTCTAGGGGGAACAGGCCTGACCGTGTGTGTCGGACAAACCCGACAGACTGGCTTGATCCGGTGCGGCATACTGGAGACGTTGGGAAGTCATGGTGTCCGCAGGTGGGCCCACCTGCGCTATGGATAGCCGACGCACCGACCGAGCCGCCTCCGGGCGGCTTGTTTGTTTCAGCTTCGGCGTGGCCGGCGCGGTGGTCGGCGCTTGCTCTCTTGCGTCTTGATTCGCTTTTCGAGCCGCTCAGCAAACGCGACGAAGGTGAGGCCGTAAATCCGGCAAAGCTCTCTGACCATGACTACATCGATGCCCCTATCTCCGATTTCGACGGCGGATAAATAGGTCTGCGGCCGACCGAGGATCTCGACCACTTCGGCCTGAGACATGCCGGTCTCAAGCCGCAGGTCGCGCAGCAGCGTGACCAGTTCGGCGTGTTCGTGACTGTAGAGCGAATCGCGTTTCACTGAGGGCCTCCCCCTAGGGGTGGCCACCACGTTATTACCCGTTTGCCAGTTATCTGAAAGTCATCATGTAACCTGTTTTCCGGGTATTTTATGGCTGTGGGGATGAACCCACTGGAACAGGGGAAATGTCATGCGTTCACTCATCGTCGCCGTGGCCCTGGTTGCCTTCGGCTTCTTCACTTCCGCCCAGGCCACCGGCTGCACTTACACCAGCTCCGGTTCGCCTGACCTCACCCACTTCACGCCTGGCCACACCACCTTCGATCAGGTGCAGGGAGACTTGGGCAATCCGGTCCAAATGACCGCCGACTCCGCCGGGCAGCCATCCATGGCTTCGTTCTACGAACCGATGCAGGGCGATGCCCCCATGGGCGCGGCCACCGGCGCCGCGAACATGGCCAAAGGCAGCATGGTGTCTACCGTCTCCTCCCATGCTGGATCGTTCCTCAGCCACATTCCGGGAATCGGGGGCTTGGTGGCCGCTGGTGCAGTGGACGTCGGCACCGCACAAGCGGCTGGTGCGGTCACCGGCGCTGGACAGAAGGTCTGGTCGTGCATGGTGACTTTCTCGCACGGCGTCTATCAGTCAGGCAGCTGCACGACAATCAACCGCCCGGTCGGCGCTTGACGTTCCATCGATTTCCGTTTTGCTGTTACTGACTCAACCACGCATCCGGGATCCACCATGAACACTTTCAATTACAACCCCAAGCGCGTCGGGATCGCCGCTGTTTCAGCGCTGCTCCTCTGGCTGATGCTGGCCACCATCTGCGCACGTGGTTTCAAAGTGCAGTATCTCTTCCATCACTTCGGCATGGCTTGGCTGGTCATCTTCGCCCTGGTCTGGCTGGTGCTGCCATCGTTCTCGCCGAAGCTGGGCATATCGAGCACCCTCCCCGGTGCACGTCGCAGAGTGAAGGGAAACGGGCTCATCACCATCACGGCGGAAGATCCGGGCGCATGGGACGTGGTGAATGTAACGCCCCCTCGTGTGTTCTTCGGCATGGTGTTCCGAGGGTGGGTGATGGCCGCGCTGGCTGCATCCATCCCAGGTCTCTGCTTCGGTCACGTCGCCGCCGGCTGGATCACGTTCGCGGTGCTCGGGGTTTTCTTCAGTTTCCTTCTTCCTGGCCTCACGAACACCCAGCGAAAAATTGAACATCGCAACTTCGCTGTGGGACCAGCAGGTGTTCGCCTTCCCTCGGGCGCGGTCGTGCCGCGCAGTGCAATCTTCGGCACGATCATTCGCAATACTGGCGGCGCGCAGTTGAGCGGCGGCACGATGGTGATGGGCAGTGGGGCAGCCGGCGCAATCGCGATGGGCATGGCCGGGACGTTCAATGGCATTGCAGTGATCAATGCCGGGACTGCGCGAAAAGTCGCGGCCATCAGCTACACGGTCGAGCTGGAGCACTCGGGGATTTCAACGATCCTCGCCGCGGGTTTGACTGACACGCTCGCAACTCAGTTGCAAAAAGATGTCATGCGTCGCATCGAAGAATATCTCTAAGAAGTCCCCTCACTTCCTAGAGGTTTTCCCACGCCGCCCCTCGGGGCGGCTTTTTTGTGTCTGAAAATTTATTTCGGAATCGATCTTGCGGACATGGGATTTTCTGTCTGACTGATGAGTGACTCCCACAGGATCACTCCCCATGCGCCGCTTCTCTCCCTCGATTGTTCTTCTCGGTTTTCTTGCCCTCGCGGGTGTGGGCGCCGTTCCCGTCGCACATGCGCAGTCCACGGTGGACTGCACCGATGTGTGGCTCTGCTACGACAACCCCTTCTCAAGCGGTCCGGTGGCTTCGGTCAGTGCACCGGGCGCCATTGCGATCGGCCAGGCACAGGCCACTGGCACTAACAGCGTCGCGATCGGCTCTGGGTCAGTCCCAGGTGCCATCGGGGGTTTCGGAGGAAGCTCGGCCACGGGTGTAAACGCCGTCGCTCTACAAGGCGCCGCCCTCGCAGCGAACAGCATCGCCATCGGTGGTGTCACCGACTATGGCAGTCACACCATCACCATCGGTGGTGTCTCGCAGGGCATCAGCGGGTTCTCGGCGGGATACGGTTCTTACGCGGGCGATGACTACACCACGGCCGTCGGTCCTGGTGCTTTCGCTGGCAGCACGAACAACACAGACACCGCGCAGCAGGCTACCGCCGAGGGATACGACGCACAAGCCACCGGCGCCCTGTCTCTCGCCTCAGGGGCGCAGGCGAACGCGTCCGCCACCTATGCGCTCGCAAGCGGCGCCATGGCCCAGGCGTCGGCCTCCGGTGCCTCGACCTACGGTTACGACAGCATCGCCGCGGGTCAGAACTCTTTGACCCTCGGTGCGCAGGCGCAGACCACCTCGACAGCCACCGGCAGCGTCTCGCTCGGCTACGGCACGATCAACACCGCGCCGAACACCGTGGCCGTGGGCAACCGCACCATCACGCAGTTGGCCCCGGGTGTGAACCCCACCGACGCCGTGAACGTGCAACAGCTGGACACCGCCATCTCCACGGTCGACACCAGCGGTGGCGTGCCTTGGATCGCCGCCACGGGAACCAACCCTGCGGCAGCGACAGGCAACGTGGGTGCGGGAAACATCTCGATCGGTCCCAACTCGGCTTCGAATGGCATTCAAGACTCTGCGATCGGCGACAGTTCGCAAGCGGGCAACGCCAACAACAGTCAGGACACCTCGGTCGGTGCGGGCGCGGTGTCAGGCCTCACCGGCAGCAGTGCCGCCGGCACCGGTGGTCAGGAAACGTCGGTCGGCGCGAACAGCTCCACCCAGGCGCTGGGGAGCACCGCCATTGGTCAAGGTGCTTCGGTGACCACGAACGGGCAATTCTCTGTGAGCTTGGGCGCCCAAACGACGACCGACCGTGCGTTCACGGTCGCCGTGGGCAACCGCACAATTTCGCAGCTGAGCGACGGCATCCAAAACACCGACGCTGTGACCGTCGAGCAAATCACGCCGATGGCGACCTATCTCGGCGGCGGCGCTGGTTTCACCAACGGCGCGTTCAACGGCCCGACGTATGTGCTCACCAACCCCTACACCGCCGGTTCTTACTACAACGTCGGCACGGCACTGCTGGCGCTGGACACGGGCCTCACCGATCTTTCCACGACTGTCAGCAATTTGCCGACGGGTGGTGGCACGCAAGGGCCTCCGGGTCCGACGGGTCCGCAAGGTCCGACTGGCCCCCAAGGTCCTGCCGGCACGAATGGAACGAATGGCGCTGGCACCGGGACCGATCCACTTGCGGTCCATTACGACAACAGCACCGATGCGTCCATCACGCTGCAGGGTGCCAACGGCACGACGATCAGTAACGTGGCTAACGGTGCAGTCAACGCCACCTCCACTCAAGCCATCAACGGTTCGCAGCTCTACAACGCAGAGCAAGCCGCCAACGCCTACACCAACACGCAGACGCAGCTTGCGCAGCAGAACGCGGAGAACTGGGCCAAGGCCTACACAGACCAGCAAGTCACCACGCTGAACACGCGCATCAACGACTCGGAGTCGATGTCGTCGGCCATGACCAACATGGTCGCGTCGTTCGCTGGCCAGAACCCGAACAACCACAATCGCATCAGCGCAGGCGTGGGCTTCGCGGGTGGCAGCAACGCGATTGCAGTCGGCTACCAGCATGTCAATGACGCGGGCAACTTCGCCTGGAACATCGGCGGGTCGGCCGGTGGCCGCGATCGGGAAATTGGCGCTGGCGCCGGGTTCTCCTGGTGATCGCCATGACCTTCTCAGCCTTCAACCACTCAACGCTGAAACTCTTGGCCGCCGCAGGCCTGCTGCTGGGCAGCGCGCAACTCGCGCATGCCCGGGACACCTCGCAGTCGATTTTCCCCGCGGACATGTCCGCGGTGAATTTGGCCGCCCATCCCACGTGCGTGATTTACGACGGCGGTAAGCGTGCGCTGATCCAGGGCGCCGTGGTTCGGGATGGTCAGGGTCAGCGTGACGCACAGGTGGCCGTGACTTCGAACAGCGGTCGTCGTTCTTCGGCTGTGACCGGTGACGGTGGGTTTTTCACAGTAGACACGACCGTGGACAGCGCTGCACCGACTTTCCACATCGCAGGTGGGGCTGAGGCGATCTGCCAAGCGCCACCTCCTGTCGCTGATGTCGCCAGCGCAGACACAACCTCCCTTTTCTGATTTACCCACTTCCCAGAGCATTCCCATGAACCGTCTTTCCTTCGCCCTCTCCGTTGCACTAGTTGCCGCGCCCGCGATCGCATCCGCCCAATACGTGCCCCTGCCGATCTCTGTTTCGGTTGCGCCCGCCGCCAATGCCGCGAACCCGAACGCCTCTGCGCTCGCTCCCTGCCACGCTTGGCCCAAGGGACAGCAATTCTTCAAACCAAGTGACTTCCCGATTTGCACCCTCGCCGACCGAGACGGCGGCGGTAGCCAAGAAAAGAGTTTGGACATCACCGCTGAGGCGCCTGAGTCGACTGGCTGGAAACTCAGACATGCCATGTCAATCACCTTGGTCATGGGCAGTGGATACACCGCCACATTCAACGTGCGACCCGAGCCGATCGCAGGTTTCTTTCAGGTAGACATCCCCCTGCCCTGCAACGAGAAGTCGGTGAAAAGCATCACGTTCGGCCCAGCAACAGCTAATCGTCAAATTGCTTCGACTGACCGAGACCCCAGCAATGCCATCGAAGTGTTGCCAGCGAACACCTGGTCGGACTTCATGTGTGAAAACAAGTCGGTGCCAGCCATTGACTACGGGTTCCATTCCGACGGCTGGTTCGGTCAGTAACTGATCTAGGTGTGAGCCTGCTTTGTAACGGGCTCACACCCTTCCCTCATTCGCAATCCAACACGCCGCAATTCCGGAGCCCACCCATGAACCGCCACAACACACAATTCGTTTTCGTCGGTGCGCTGGTCGTGCTGCTGGTCGTGCTGCTGGCCGCCTGCTCCGGAAGCCGAGAAGCACCCAGCGCACCGACACCCACCGAAGCACAGGTCGCCATGCAGGCTGCGTTGGATCAAGACGCCCACGAACAGCAAAGCATGGGCGGCGCCGTCACGGCTGTCGCCATCGGTCAGTGCACCGCTTCCAGCGAGCACGCCATCACAGCCTGCGATGTCCGTTGGTCCATCGACGGCCAGCCGGTGGACGGACGCGTCGCCTTCTACACCACGCCAAATCCTGCGCATCCCTGGCGCGCCCACTTCCTCCCCTCCAAGCGGTGATCCTCATGAACACACTCGCCATTTCCCCTTGCTTCCCCCTGCACCGAACGCTGCCGCGCAAGCGGCGTGGGTTTGGCTTGCTCGAAGTCATCCTGGTGTTTGCCATCGTGATCGGTGCAGCCGCCGTCGCCTTCATCGCAAGCCAGAACGCGACGACAGCGGCTTCCGTGGATCACGACCGCACCATGGTAAATGTGGTCGGGTCAACGGCGCTGCAAATGTATGGAGCCAACTGGAACGGCGCGGGCTCGCCCGTGCAGACTGAATTCTACGCCGCACCGGCACAGTTCGGGCCTGGCTTCTGCGCTGTGGATCCGAACACCTTCATTCCGGGCTGTTACGTCACACTCACCGGCGAGCCGCTGCGCTTCATTGAGCTGAGTAACACATCAGGCGGCAACATCGTTGGGGTGGGTGTTGCCCTCGCTTTCGACGATCTAACTCAGGGCCAGTGCAATGCTTTGCTCGCGGGCGGCACGCCCCTCATGGGAGCGGCCGGCGCCTACGCAACCTCCCCACCGACGCAGGTTCTGCACAATCAAAACGACGTCATGAATTTCTGCGCGGCGAATGCAAGCGGAGGCATGGAGTCGTCCATCTACATCGTTTACACCCCGACCGGATTGGTTCCACCTGCGCCGACCCCTTGAAACGCTCCTCCGGTGCAATGCTCTTGTTGTGCTTCCTTGTTTCACCGGTCTTTGCGTCACCCCGTCCCTCGACTTCGACCCCGAGGTCGGGGTGTCGCAAAGCCATCTGGCCCAGGTTCAATTCGCCCTAAGCCGCCTCAACAGGGACGGGCTGCTCAACAACGGGCGGCCCCATCATCTGGTTGTAGTGGCCCGGGTATTTCGTGACGCGGAACACCGCCTCAAACTTGTCCAGGAAGTAGGCCATGTCGTGGTCGCCGAAATCGGTGAGGTTGACGAGATCCGCATGTGAATTCCGATCTAAATACCGGGCCAGGGACTTGAACGATTGATCCTCGTTCGAGAGCTTCAACAATGCCTGCTTGAAATCGTCTTGCTGATCGGTGAACGAAAAAAAGTGTTCGCAGATGCACCGCATCGCGTTCGGCACCGCGGCAATGGACGCCGTGCCGTTACGGGCATCCTTGATCACTTGCCAAAAAGCCTGGTATTCGCTTTTGATTTCGTCCCACGCCATTGCTCTCACAGAGCTGTGCTGAGATTTGGAGACGCGGAAGAATTCGCATTGCTTGTGAGCGCTTTTGCCCCCCAACTGCTTCACCATCTCGTGGTAGAAAAAGAGGCTGTGAGTCAGGACGCAGACTTGTTTGGCCTTTTTCGCTCCGCGAATCATTTCTTCAACGATGATGGACACGATGTCGTAGACGTAAGTGTGCGACAGGCTCGAAATCGGATCGTCGATGAAGACGATTTTTCGATTTTGCGGGAGGTTGCGGTCGGCGAACGCCGAACCGTTCACCAGCTCGACGAAGTAGAAAAACGAGATCATCGTCTTCTCGCCTTCGCTCAGGGACAGGTAGTCGTCGACGTCGACGCCTGGTCGCGTCAGGCAATAGAGATTCCCCTCCCCTTCTTTGCGCTTGATCGTGAAGCCTTCAATGCCTAGGCCCTTTAAACGCGCATTGATTCCCTCTACCGCTTTTGCTGTTCCTGCGCTGTTCGCCCGAAGCACGATCAGTTCGGCCTGTATCTCGCGTCTGCGATCGATGACATTGGCCAGAAAGCTGTTTTTCTCCCTGATCTTTGCATCCGCCGTTTCCTTGGCTGAGTTGTAAACCTCCAAGACCCCTGCGTGGTCGAAGCGCATGCGCTTCCAGAAATCGGCTCCGACCTTCACCCGCTCCGCCTGCCGATTTCGAATTCTTTGGTTGTAGGTGTCAATTCGCTCTTTGATCTGAGTGAGCGCCTTGTTCACGAGAAAAACGGAGTCAGCGCTCAACTCAATCTCGGCGGCGTGGCCCGCCTGACGATACTTTTGTTGCATGGCATACAGATTGCGGGTCAGGAGGAGATGCAAGTTCGACCACGCCTTCTCTAGTTCCGCATTCTCTCGCGCGAAGGATCCATCAGCGAGGATCGTTCGGGCGGCAGCGGTCAGATCGGCGATGCGTGCCTCATACCGGACGCCGAGAGCCTGGATCTTCTCGAGGTCTTTCTGGTAGTCGCCTTCAATGAGCAACGCCAGCTGTTCCTTGAAGTCGGGAGGCAAGAGCTGTTGGCAAAAGGGACAGTCGGTGCTGTGCTCCGTGACGTATTTCTTTCCCGCGTGCACCCAATCGATGTTCCCGATTTGCTGAATGGCGGCAGCCAACCGACTGTCCTGAGATCCCACCACCGCCTTGCCCCAGATGGAATCCATTTCAATGGCCATCAGGTCAGTGAAATCGAGTGAGACCTGACCTTTCTCGGTGGCCTGCTCTGCGGCCAGGTCTTCCATCCGCGAATGCAGGTCATCGACGGAGGGTGGCGTTTCACCCACGGCCAGGGCGACATCACGGACTTTCTGGAAAAGGCCTTTCTTGTTCTTCCCATAACCGCCCAGCCACGGGCCCAAGATCCCTTCACTGTGGTCTCGGTAGACACGCCAGGTCGCCTCAGCGGCGACTTCCTGTGCCTTCTCGGCCTCTTGTCCAAGAACCTCCAGCTCACCGGACAGCTGCCCTCTGCGACTGTCCATATCCAGGCTCTCTTTCTCTAGGGTCTCCATTCGCGTCAACGCATCGGCGTCCTGTTGGCCGATGCTGAAAATGCCCGGAAAACCTGCCGTGTTTCGGAAGTTGGCTTCCACAAAGGCTTCGTTGTAAACGAAGCATTCGTATGCCGTTCCGGCAGTGAATGCCACTGAACAGTTGGCAATGGGATCGGCGGTGCCGTGGCGTTGAACGACCTGGCCGATCGCGCTCTTCCCGGCGCCGTTCAACCCATAGAAAAGAGCCGCTTGCTTCGTGCCATCAAAGGCCACCCGAGTCGCTTGGTCACGGGAAAAACTCTTGTAGCCCTGAATCGTGATGTTCCTGATCATTTCCCTTTCCAGATCGAACCTGGCCCACCGCCAGTGGCAGCAGCAGGATACGCCCCGGGGTGGGTGCGCGGTTCGAGCCCGAAAATATTTCTTGATTTTAGGGTTGCGGACACGGGATTTTCTGTCTGACTGAAGAGTGACTCCAGCAAGGATCACTCTTCATGCCTCGCCTCTCGTTTGCTTCTCGTCTCTACTCCTTCGTCGGCAATGCCGTCATCGGTTTCCCGCCCGCCGACCCACGTCTGGAACACATGTATTTGCTTCCTGCGGAACGGGTGCGTGCGAACGGTCCGTTGCACGAAGACAGCACGGAATGGCTGCAGGAACGCCTCGAGTCGCCTTACCTCATGCGGCAGATGACCAGGCGCATTGGCCAGTTGGTGTCGTTTTACCTGATGGGGATCATGGTGCTCGGCATTGCCCTGATCATGCTCCTCGCACCGACCGCGGCCAAGCTCGCGGCGTCACGCAATCTGTCAGACGTCAAGGCACAGCAGGCCGATGCGGTCGCCCAGCAACAGGACCAACAGACCGCCCAGGCTTCAGACACGGCGCGCAGACAGGCGCTGCTCTGCGAGCAGACGCGGAAGGCGATTCGGGACTACCCCAACACGGCGCCGCCGCTCCCCGCTTTTTGTGGCGCTGCCGGTGCAACGCCTGCTTCAACCATCCCCCAATACACCAATCACGAGTGATCCCCATGGCTGCCTTCTTTACCAAGCTCGTTCACCTTCTCGACATGCCAAAACTCGTGGAGGATTCCAACGGATTCGCCACCCGCATTCTGGAACGTTGGGACGTTCCTCACGAAATCGACGGCAAGTCCGTGGCGGACGACATCGATGATCGGACTCCGCGCTGGTGGCGCACACGTGACGGCCATCGCCTCACGGGCCTCACGTCGCCCAACGAAATCGTTTCACTCGGTGTCCCTTCCGTCGCCACTCCTGCGGTCATTGGTTTGATCCCGCTGATTGGCATCGGCACGATGCTGCTATTTCTCCTTCTAGGACCTCTTGGGTTCTTCATCGGCGGCGCCCTCCTGGCGCCGGTCGCCTACGCGTTGATGATCGGGGAAGGTCGAGAAGTGGCCACCGAATGCGTGCTCTTTGGAGCCGTCGTGCCGATCGCCGGCGCTTGTGTGAGTCAATCCAGTCTCCTCCCTGAGGTGATGGCCAAGCTGCAGGCGTTCCCCTTCGCGGCGCCCATTGCACTGCTCTTGATCTTGGCTTTCGTCGCATCGGTCACCAAGTCCATCGACAAGGCCCGCGTTGCGCTCCTTTACATCGTCACGTTCTCTGCGGTCTTGTGTCTCTCGATGCGAATCCTGGCGCACTGGATGCAGCCGATCCCATGGTTCCTCGGCGCCGCCCTGATGCCGTGGATCTGGGCGAGGCACGATTGGAATCATCACATCGATCGTCAGAACGCGCTGGACCAGGCTGCGCCGGCAGAGTCGACGCAGAGTTCCGGCGAAGGCCACATGGGCGCCCGACTCGATCAGGCCAAAGCCGTGGCCGCAGACAAGTCACCCGTGCTGACCATGGCCATTGCCACTGGGACCTTGACCCAGCGGAAAGACGGATTTTCGCCGGACCGCGGCAAGCCGCTTTGCATGTCGGTCGAAGACATGACGATGCACCACAGCATCATCGGCACGACTGGCACCCGCAAAACCAGCTTCATCCGCGCCATCATCGCCCAGTGGGTTCGGTTGCAATGTGGTGGCATGTTGGTGCTCGACATCAAAGACCTTCCCGGAGAATTGCGAGGATTAATTTCCTACACTTTGATTGAACCCGGTGTGCGTTTTGCTTGCCTCGAAGGCCTCAATCCAACAGAAACCACCGAAGCGATTTTCGGTGCGGGTCATGGCGACTCCAAGAGCAACAGCTCGAGCGCAAAATTCTTTGAAACTTCCGCGAAGACGCTGTGGCTGAACGCCTCTGTGGTGGTCGAAGCACTGATCGCACAGGAACGCGTGAACCTCAATCAGATGGTCACGAATGGCGAATTGGTTGCCTCCGATGTCGAGTCAAGCCGACGGTTCAAGTGGACGGTGTCGTGCATCCGGACCGTGGTCGCCCATGGCATCCGTGACGACAAAGCGATGGAAAAAATGCTCAGTTATTTGACGGGATTCAAAAGCCCGTCCGAAGGCGAGCAACACATGCTGGAAGCGGCCGTGGACTACTTCAAAGTCACGGTGCCCGCGATGGACAGTGAGACTCGCTCGAACGTGTTCGCCACGCTCGTCACATGGATCGACCCCATCGTCTCCCACAAATCGCTGGTGGCATTCGCGCACATCGAGCACTCGGAAGGTTTCGACCTGTGCGACATTCTCAAGGGTGGCAAGTTTGGCGTGAACCTGCCCTATAACTCCTACGGTGCCGGCGGTGCCGTGATTTCCAACCTGGCCAAGCAACGCTTTTACAAATTGATGAACGAACGTGCGTCGCGCGATTGGCGAGCACTGGGTGAGAAACACGTGTTGCTGGTTGTAGATGAAGCCAGCAGTCTCGTGGGGAGCGCGGACGCTCACTTCCTCAGCGTGGCACGCGGCTACGGTGCTTGCTGCATTTTTGCGGTGCAAAGTGCGGACATGTATGTCACGTCGCTGGGCTCGGAGCCGGCAACCCAAGCGTTCTTGAACAACTTCCGCTCCAAAACGACCATGGAATCCACTGATTACAGCTATAAGATCATGAGCCAGACCTTGGGCACCACCCGCAAACCTCAGTGGTCGGGCTCCAATGTCGGTGTCAACTTCGCCGCCGAATTGAAACGGCTCGGCGAATCGATCCTCATGGATCCAAAGCATCCGGGTGCGGGTCGCCTGGCGGTCTTGATGCAACGAGGCGCGGGCATGTTCCGCGAAGGCGCCGGTGGCCAAGGCTTCATGGGCCACAAGCACTACGCACATGACCACTCCAAGGTCGACGGCGTGACCAAAACGTCCATCCTTCAACAGGTCTCTTGGTCTGAGGCCCCGCTGATGGAATTGTCGGACTTTGACGCCAAGCTCGCGGAGCGTGGTGTCGCAGTGATGCAAGTGATGCGTGGTGGCGTTCGACGCCGTGACGTTGTTCGCTTCGAGAGTCTCCAGGCCTTCCCCGCCGACCTCCTCGTGCATCAGGCCGCCCCGACGAACTTCGATCAGGCTCTCGGTGAGTCCACGGCTCAGCCGATGGACCTGACCGACACGCACGCGAAGCCGGTGCGCGCACCGATCGTGTCGCTGGATGCGGATGACTTGGTCATTGCGGCACCCACCCTTCCCACCCCTGAACAGACCGCGGTGAAGCCATGAACATTTTCGAGAACACCATCTTCGATAAATTCAAAACGCTTGATGTTGGCCGGCCCCAGACCGAAACGGTTTCTCAGAACCTTGACGTCCGCCGTCTCCCCCGAAGCCTTGGGGCTGCAGTGGAGGCGGTGGACATGACGCGTCCCGAAATCGAACCTGTTGAAAAGCAGGCGATGGAACAAGCGCACTCCGCATTTGCGGATGCCCCCGCCGTGACCGCGCGTGCGGTGCAAGAAGCACCCGTCGCGGAACAGCGTGTCGAGGCGCCCGCTTCCCCCACTGTGGCTGCAAAGGTTCCTGTGCCCCAGGACAAGAAGGTTGAGGACATGACGGCTCAGGAAATGAAGGATTTTCGCTTCCCGTTCCGTGACCCCAATGGCAAGGAACCGGTGCCGCCGGGTTATGTGGCGTCTGATGGCTATGAGCCGAAAGCACAAGCTGAGGTTCAATGGCCCGAACGCCAGCCGACGCCGCAAACGATGGAAGAGTGGAAAGCATTCCGCTTCCCCACGCGTTCCGAAAGCACACTGGCCGCTGCCGCGCGCGCGGCCGGCTTGGCGAACAAGGAGGAAGAAGACGATCAGGACACCGGGCGCAGTGAAGGCGTCGGCGGACGCAGCCAGGTGCAACGCGCCGCCACTTCATACAGTGACAGCAACGCGATTACAGGCGTGTCCGGTGTGATGGGGCTGGCTGGCGGACAAGCTGATGAGTCTCCCGATCGTCGCCCCTCCCCGAATACGGCACCGACTCCGGACGAAGATCCCTTGGATGCCCTACGCCGCGCGCTCGATGCACCGGATGCGAACGAACCGGCTCAACCATTGCACAAGCCGAACCTGCCGCGTTCATTGGGTGAATCCGCTGCGCGCATGGCTCCGGCACCGGTCCCGAGCGAGGATCCGCTGGACGCTCTTCATCGGGCGCTGGATGCACCGGATGCGAACGAACCGATCCAGCGGCCAGAGATCTCACGCGCCCGCAGGATGCGGCCGTGATTCCGCTGCCCTACCTTCCGCCCACCGTTGCCGAACACGCCGCCGCCGCGGTGGCGTGTCAGGCCGACGGCCACGCACCCTGGGCGGTGCTTGTAGCGGACATGTCACGGCCGGATCGGGAACCGCGGCTGTGGGCGTTTGACCTCTCCGACCCGAAGCACCCGCAACTCCTGCTTCGGGCGAAGGTGGAACACGGGTTCGGCAGCAGTGATCCGAAAAATAGCGACATGGCCACGCGTTTCTCGGATGTCGAAAACAGCGGCATGACCAGCCTTGGGCTTTACCGTGTTGCAGATGCTTACACCGGGAAAAATGGCGCGAGCTATCGGCTGCAAGGGCTGAGTGCGACGAATGCGCATGCCTGGGACCGGGACATCGACCTGCACCCGTCGGCCTACGTTACCCCCACGTCCATCAGTCACTCGGCCGGCTGCACCGCCGTTGCCGCTTCGACGCTCGTGGCCCTCACGCGTCACTTCGGCACGCTCACTGGCGCGCTGATGTGGGTTGACGGTCCGGGCGTGAAACCACCGACGTGCCAAGCCTTGCAGCCGTGGCCTCAAGTCAAATCAGGGTGGTGGACTTCACCGAGATCATGTTCGACCTGAGCCAAGGAGACTGATGCGGTGTCGCAAGGTAATGTGTCATTTCCAGAAAGTCCCGTATCGAGGACCCTCGGATTGGGGTTGGGCTCTTGGTTCGATCACTTGAACAGGCAATGGCATGGGTGAGTCAACACCGACAAGGATGGCTTCGCCCTGGCCGAGCGTGGGCAGGAATGCGGCGGCGGATGCATCCATGTTTCCACACGCCCGTTCAACAATTTGCCTGTCCCGTTCATTGATCAACCTGTGCACGATGAACATGCCCATCTGGCTGAGAACATCCTCTGGTATGTCGCGCGGTCGTTGGGTTGCTAACACTGTGGTTAAGCCATACTTGCGCCCTTCCTTTGCGATGATTCCGAACGCTTCCAATGACACGCGGCTGTATTCGTCGCCCAACGATTTATCAAGAAACTGATGGGCCTCATCCAGAACGACAACAGTTGGATTTTCCCTGAACGTGCCTGTCCGAGCCAACTTCAATAAGTATCGACCGATCGCGTTGGTCACCAGCTCCCGGGTGTTGTGCTCAAAGGGCAGATCCTCCATCGAAATTCTGAGAACAGCATCATCTGCATCCAAGAACTCAGTGATGATCTGTGGCAATGAACCCAACTTTTCAGGCTTGAAGATGCAGGCCATGTAAGGAGACTTGAGCGTTGCCTCGATGCGAGCAATCAAACTGATGCAGAACGTCAGGTCGTTGCTTGCATCCCCCCACTTCAAGGGATCTTTGCCGAAGCTCGCTGAGGGGTAGACACACTCCTCCTGAATTTGCCTGGGCAAAAGTTGGATGTCGTAAGCCGCGCCCTCCGCGTCGAGCTGGGCCGCATTCGCGGTCAGAGCATCCTCGATGGGCTTCTTGGTTTGGTTCATCTTGGCGAGGTGCCCGTTCGGAGCAAATTGCTTACAGAGATGCGCCAGTTTCAAACTACGCAATGCTTCTCGCAATTTTGGGGCTTGAGACGCACCACTCGGATTGAACATGACGAAGATGTCGGACTCACTCAACTGGTTGAATGGGTAGCCCACAAATTCTCGTTTGTCGGCTTCACCGCCCGGCTCTCCACCCAAATAAACGTGTCTAACTCCCTCGTCCAATCCTCTGAATTCGCCCGTTGCATCGAACAGAATGGCCTTGCCCTTCAATCGCACGATTTCTTCGATCATGCGGGCAACGGTCCAGCTCTTGCCTCCTCCCGTGGTGCCAAGGACGGCACAATGCCGCCCGAAAAGCGCCTCTGGCCGAAGCGACACCAACGTATTCAAGGAATCCGGAAGATACGCAAGTCGGACACTGGCCTCGTTTTCGTGGCCCTGCTCGACCGCATGCTTGATCAGCAGTGGATGCGCGGAATAGACATGTTGAGAAATACGCGGGTGGGTCGGAATGCCTCTGACGGCCTTACCCGAGGCAAGCTCCATCGAGGTGAGCAACTGGACCAGCCCGATCGGGTTGGAGTCTTCACCAGCACTCTTTGCAGTGGGCTCAACAGTCAGTCGCTCACGCTCTGGCAACTTCACTTCCGTGATGCGCCCGACGATCGCATGCTCCTCGCTTTCGATCAGAACAAACTCTCCCACCTGACCGCCGGGCATGGCATAGCCAGCGTGGTGAGTGGACACCGCTGACGATGCATAAGGCAGGTTGACCCTGACCGTCCCGGGATCAACTTGGCACACCGTTCCGATGTATCGACTCGGATCAAATGGGGCGACCGGCAGTCCACTCACGCCTCACCTCCTTCGATGACCCGCAGTCGGGACATGTGTTTTTCCAGATCTGTCTCTGCCGTGAGATCAGGCATTTCCCTGGTCATGTCCTCGAAGGTTCCGTTCAACAGGGTGAGTCTCGCGTCGCCCTGGTCGATGAGCCGTTGAATGTTGTTGATAAAAGCATTGGTGACCGCTGTTCCGACTTCCTCAAGGTCTCCGTTTTCGTTGAGGTCATCTTGGTCACCGCCTTGCCGGACATACCGATGCCCATCCTCGATTTTCACCAGTGCAGGATCGACGACCACCACTTTCAACCCAAGATTGGAGCGAATGGCCGAAAGGATGGGCTCCGCAACGTGGTTGTCATTGAACCCAAATCCCACGATCAGCAAACCCGTGTTGGGTTCACGCAAGGCAGCCTGTAACGCAGCCATCATTTCTAGGTAAGGCTGCGAAAATGCTTGTTCGTATTTGCTGCTGCGCGGATAGATCAGAAGTGGTTTCTCCGTCCCACTCTTCTTCTCGATGTCACGTTCGCATCGTTCCCAGTCGATCGATCCGTGTAGCTTGTAAAGATGGAAGACATTGGGAATGAAAGCGGATGCGTCACCGTCTGACCCGCGTCTCACGATGTCATAGGTGAAGTAAACGGGGTCAAACGTGGGTGGCAGCGTGGGGGAAAATCCATCAATGACCACGAACCGACCGTCCTGAGCGGCGCGCTCGAAACACAGGTCATAGTTGGTGGTGAAGATCTTGACCCGACCTTTGCCACTGGAACGCCGCGCGATGCGACGCAGGAAGGCTCCGTGGACAGGGACCTCTTCCCCCTCATCAAGAAAATTGACCGCCAAGCGAATTTCCTTCTCGGCCAGAGCAACGAAGGTCGTCAATGCTTTGGGAACGGCCTCTCCATAGAAGGCCTCTGCAACCTTGCACTCGGAAAGAAGCTCCTCGATGTTTTCTCGACCTTCTTGATGATTCACCATTCGCAGCAGCGCGTCCCAAACACCTTGTTCCTCAGGGCCACATGCCGCCTTAACGCGTTGCCACAAGGCTGCCATGGTGGGCGCCTTGCGTTGGGGAGGATTCGCCGCATCCATCACACACAGTGATGTTCCCAAGCCTGCAAGAACCACGAGATTCTGGCAGCGAAGAACCTCGGACAACGCACGCTGGATTTGCTCAGTGGCTTCATCACGCACTGGCTTCTGGTCATCTTGCCCCTGGGCGACCTGCGGCCTGGGCGTTAGCCACGACTGATTGGTGTAGGCCGATCGAACATCCATTGTTTTCCCCTGTTGAGCCGATCTGGAAAGGGGGCTTGGTCCGCCGTGAGCATTGGGCGCCCGCCCCGTAGAACAATAGCCTACGCCCTGCGCGGCAAAAACTGATCGATGGACATCTCTGTCGGGGCTTGCGGACGCTGGAAATTCCGTTTCACTGGAGGTGAGAAACGAAATCCAAGTCCAAGGAACCGCCCACATGCCCACCCTGCGCCCCAAGCCCGTCTACGACACCGAATTCGTCACAGTGCGCATCTTCATCGCCTGTGACCCGATGCAAGGGCCGGTGGATGACGACAACGACCTCTTGGGCTTGTTCGCCACGGCAGCGATCGGCCACATGTCGTTTGACTTGCTGCACCAGGTGATTGAGCTGACCTCTCATTGCGCAGAAATC
>Ga0302305_1000477_pt1 | contig 24278 bp, 18 predicted proteins | sample III_Palsa_E2_3_FD_198764 | JGI IMG/M metagenome (GOLD analysis project Ga0302305, IMG submission 198764) | Peat permafrost microbial communities from Stordalen Mire near Abisko, Sweden - III_Palsa_E2_3 | ecosystem: Environmental > Terrestrial > Soil > Palsa > Peat permafrost | place: Sweden... | reverse complement strand
CCGAAGCCCGCGGTTGAGGACCGCGCCGAAAACACAGGGTTCGTGACTAAAATTTAATGATCCCTTGCCTGTTCGTTACGATGCGTTACATGCCATTATTAGAACGAGGTCGGGCGCGTATGTCCGGGTCAGATAACTTCGGCCTTGGCTTAGGCCGCACCACCGGTGCGGGCGTTGTCTTCGGGAGGAGTTCAAACATGACAAGCTATGCCCAACAACGCGACCCGGCGCGCAATGCGCTCGGCTTTACGCTTGTGGTGCTTCTGCACGTGTTGCTGCTCTGGGCACTCATCGACGGCCTCGGGCACAAGGCGATCCATGCCATCCGAGACACGCACATGACCACCATCATCCCGGACCAAAAGCGCCTCGCGGAGCCTCTGCCGCTACCGCAGCCGTTACGTCCGGTGACGGTGCCCAAGGCTTACGTCCCGCTGCCGATAATGCACCCCGCGCTCCCGTCAAGCCCCAACGCGCCGACTGCCCCAACGTCGGCAACCCCTCAGCGGACACCGCCGTTCAAACCCGTGCCGGCCCCGATAATGCAGGATACCAACGTGTTACCCAGCGCCATTTCCGGGGAGCTACCCACTTATCCCGAGGGAGCGCTAGCGGAAGAGATCGAGGGCACCGCAACGATCAAGTGCGACGTCGGGGCGGATGGCACGACTTCGAACTGCTCGATCGCCCGTGTCACCGGCGACGCGCAGTTCGGCAGCACGGCGTTGGAATTCGTGCGGACTCATAAGTTGCACCCAGCGACGCACGACGGCCTGCCGGTGAGAACGGCCGGCGCGATCATCCCGTATAAGTTTACCTTAACCGACGCCAGGTGAGCCGGCCGGCCGGCCCAAACTTCTGCTAGGCACGTGGCAGCACTTCTTTGAATGTGATGAGTAAAATTTAACCTCAAGGCGCTGATCTGTTACCGGCGGGAATCAATCGCGGTCCGGATGGTTTGTGCGCTGCACCACGCGAAAGCGCAAACTTAGACCTTCAAACGATAGAAGTCGCGTGGCGACTAATTGAACTCATTTGGCCGCGTGATATTGCAGTGAGAAGAATGTTTCTAAACTGTGAAGCCATTGCGGCGATCAAATTTGCCTTGTAAGACGGGCTTCCACGAGTGCATGGGCGATTGGACTACAATTTCTCAATTGCCCTCTTGAATTTGTTGGTAACCCCTCGGAAAGATGGGGTTAGATTACTTGGTTTGCCTCGCCGGAATTTTGGCGGGGCGGAGAAGGCATAACGCCCAAGCAGCCGCGGAAAGCGGTGAGGACTTAGATCTAGTTCCGTGTAACAGCGGCGTTGTACGGCGTCTGGGCGCGGTGCGCCTGCTACGCCGGGGGAGAAGGGCAGTTGTCCAGGCTTTGCGGCCTTTATTGGGTTGTGGGTAGAACGCGCTTGCAGCGGCAAGATTTCGCCGTACCAAGACCGTCATACCTCACGGTTAATAGATCTTCGGCACGGACCAAGGTGCAGCTCCTGGTTTGGCCAGAGTATTCGGGAGGAGTTTTCACATGAGAAGTTACGCCGAACAAACCGCGCGAGATCCGGTGCGGACTGCGATCGGCCTTACGATCGTGTTCGCGCTGCACGCGCTGCTTCTGTGGGCCTTTATCAATGGGCTGGGGCACAGATTGATGGATGTTATCAAGGGGCCTCTGGTCACCAAGATCATCCCCCAGGTCAAGCCGCCGCCTGAGAAGCCGCCGCCGCCGCCGCCGCCGCAGTTGGTGACGCCGCCGCCGCCCTACATCCCGCCGCCGCTGGTTAATATTGAGCCCGAGGGTCCCTCGAACGCGATCACCACTGTAACCACCGCGCCGCCGCCGGTAACACCGGCCTTCAAGCCGGCGCCCCCTGCTCCGGTCGTCGCGGACACCAACGTGGCGCCTCAATCGATCGGCGGGGAGCTCCCCGCATACCCCGACAGTTTGGTCGACGACGATGTCGAAGGCACCGCGGAAATCAGGTGCGACGTGGAGGCCGATGGCACCACCTCGAACTGCTCGATTCTCGGTGTTACCGGCAGTTCGTTGTTCGGCAGCACGGCGTTGGAATTCGTCCGGTCTCACAAGCTGCGCCCTGCCACCCACAACGGCCAGCCGGTAAGAACGGCAGGCGCGATTATTCCTTACCGGTTCAAGTTGACCGACTGACGCTTGGCAACGCCTACAGAATACTAGGAATTCCGTGCCCCATGGCACGGATCGATGAGATGAGTTGAATGGATAGTTCGGGGCCCAGGCGTAGGCCGATCACCGCACCGGACCAGTTGGAGGATTTATGACGAAGTTTTCCCGTAATGTGATCGCTGCCGGCTTGCTGCTGGCCGCCATCTCCGCCACCGCGCCGGTTTGGGCACAGGACGCCAATGCCCCACCTGCGGGCGCCAACGCTCCGGCGGGTGCACCACCCGCGGGCTCGCCGCCTGGCGGCGCTCCGGCGCCTGCGGCCGGCGACCAGAGCGCCGCTCCGGGCAACGGCGCTCCCGCAGCTCCTGCGGCCGGCGATCAAAGCGCCACTCCTGCCCCTGCTGCCACTCCAGCGCCTGCTCCAGCCCCCGCTCCCGCGGCGGCGGCCCCGACTCCCGCCCCATTGGCGGCGCCTGCTGCCGCTCAGGTGCAGGTTTCGAACCCTTACGGCCCGATCGCGCTGTGGAAGACCGGCGGTTTCGTGGCCCAGAGCGTGATGTTCCTGCTTGCGATCATGTCGCTGGGCACTTGGTGGGTCTTGGTCACCAAGCTGTGGGAACAGCACCAGATCCTGAGCCAGGCCAAAAAGGCCGCGGCGACTTTCTACAAGGGCGGCTCGATCCGGGAGAACGCCAAGATGCTCGACGAAACCTCGGCGTTTCGCTTCATCGCCGACACCGGCATCGAGGCCGCCGATCATCATGAGGGCAATCTCCTCGAGGCGATCGATCTCAACACTTGGATTACGATGTCGGTGCAACGCTCGGTCGACGAGATCAATTCACGTCTCCAAGGCGGTCTCGCCTTCCTCGCGACGGTGGGTTCCACCGCTCCGTTCGTCGGACTGTTCGGCACCGTGCTCGGTATTTACGGCGCGCTAACCGCCATCGGTATCGCCGGCCAGGCCTCGATCGACAAGGTCGCGGGCCCGGTGGGTGAGGCGTTGCTGATGACCGCGTTCGGTCTTTTCGTTGCCGTGCCGGCCGTGCTCGGCTACAACTGGCTGGTCCGCCGCAACAAGGGCGCGCTCGAAAAGGTGAGGAACTTCGCCGCCGACGTGCACTCGCTGCTGCTATCGAAGAAGGCCTGAACCATGGCAATCAGCCTTGCCCCCGGGGACGGGGATGACGACGAGGTCGTATCGACGATCAACACCACTCCGCTAGTGGATGTGATGTTGGTGCTGCTGATCATCTTCCTGATTACGATCCCGGTGGTAACGCACACGATACAACTGACGTTGCCGCCGGAGCGCAATCAGGCCGAGATCACCAAGCCGATCAACATCATCATTGCGGTGACCCAAGACGGCTCGGTCTATTGGAACCAACAACCGGTGAAAAACAATAAGGATCTGATCGCGCGGATGATTGCGATCACGACCGAAAAACCGCAGCCCGAGATCCACATTCGCGGCGATGAAGACGGACGTTACCAGGCAATCGGGCGGGTCATGTACGACGCCCAGCTGGCGGGTATCGCCAAGGTGGCGTTCGTGCTTCAGCCGCCGCCGAATCCTGGTTCGTAAAAATCTGGAGCGGCGCCGGTCTATAAGACCGGCGCCCTTCTATTAGGAGATATCGACCGATGAGTATGAATATCGGAAGCAGCACCCGCGAGAACGAAGTGATGGTGGAAATGAACACCACCCCGCTGATCGACGTGATGTTGGTGTTGCTGATCATGCTGATCATCACGATCCCGGTGCAGACCCACGCGGTCAAGCTCGATCTGCCGATCAATCAGCCGCCCCAGACGACCAAGCCGGTGGTGGCGGACATCGAGCTGGACTTCGACGGCACGATCACCTGGGACGGTCAACAGGTGGACCGCGACCAGATGGATCAGAAGATGATCACCGCGGCAAACCAGGACGTACAGCCGGAAATCCAGATCCGACCGAATAAACTGGTCAAGTATAAGTATGTTGCCGAAGTGCTCGCGGATGCGCAGCGCATCGGGTTGATCAAGATCGGCGTGGTCGGCAACGAACAATACATCGCCGACCAATAGCAACAGATCGCACCTGATGCCCCTGTCTGGCGCGTTTGCTGGGTGCGGGTCTCGGTGCGACCAGAAGAAATATCTTGCGCGTTCAGCGCAGCTTGAATCTTTTTGCCTTGCTTAGCCTTGCGTGAGATGCTTCAGGATCGAGCCCCTGATGACAAGTTCTCCTTGTGCCAACACCGACTGGGAAGTTCGATGATGATCCGTTCGCGCCTGCCTCGCCTTAGCGTTTTTGCCGCCGGCGTAACCCTCGCCCTTGCGGCAGCCGTACCGTTCGCCGCGGCGCAAGAACAAGCTTCGCCCGCTTTCGGCAAGCTCATCAACTCCGCCAAAGCCGAAGCTTCCAGGGGTAGCTTTGCCGCGGCCCAAAAGGATGTGTCCGCCGCCTCGGCGCTCGCCACTAACTCCTACGAACAATTCATCGTGGAGCAGATGCGCGGCTACCTGGCGGCGCAGGGCCAGGACTACCCGGCCGCCATCAGCGCCTTTACCGCGGAGATAAACTCCGGCAGGCTATCCCCCGGCGACGCGCTAAGCCTCACCGACGCCATCGCGGGTTACGAATTCACCCTGAAGAATTATAGCCAAGCCTCCCAGTGGATCGATCGCTACTACCACCGTGGCGGCACCGATCCCGCGCTCAAGGAAGTACAGATCCAGGCCCACTACCTAAGCAACGATTACGCCACTGCCATCAAGCTCCAGCAGAACCAGATCAATGCCGAAATCAAGGCGGGCAAAACCCCGAGCAAAGACGAATTCAACCTGATCTATTCGTGCGACCTCGCCCTGAAAGACACCGACGGCGTCATGGCGTTGCTGCGCGAGGCGGTGATCTATTATCCCGACCAAGTCTGGTGGACGACGTTGATCAACAACGTCATAAACGCCGACAACTTCGACACCGACCGCCTCGAATACGACGCCGGCCTGCTTCAAGTTGCCACCAAGGCAATTTCCTCGACCGACGACTACATGACTCTGATCCAGACGGCGCTCCAGCAAGATCACTCCGGCATGGCGAAGAAGCTATTCGACCAGGCCACCACCGCAGGCACTCTGGGCAGCGGCACTCCGGCTGACGTGAACCGTCAACAGCGCCTGTACGCCCTGATCAAAAAGACCATCTCAGACGACACAGCCGCCGAAAAATCCGATCTTGCGCTCGCGAACACCGATGGCGACCAGGCGGCGACCCTCGGCTATAATCTGATCGATCTCGGCTCGGCTGATCAGGGCATAGCGCTACTGGAAAAGAGCCTCGGAATGAATTTGACGATGCCCAACATCGTCCGGCTGCGCCTCGGCGAAGCTTACGCCGAGGTCGGCCGCACCGCCGACGCGATCAATATGTTCAACACTGTGCAAGGCGATACCGGTACCGCGGCCCTCGCCCAGCTTTGGATAGTCCATCTTAAGCAAAAATCTTGAGCCTGGACTACTGGTAATTCCTGGAAGGGGCCGCCCACGCGGCCCCTTTTCATATGGTGCGCTTGGACTAATATCGCCCCGCGACCAGCCGAACACGATCAAGCAATTTCGTGTTCTTTTTTGAAAAAAAGAACCAAAAAACTTTTGTTAAGGGAGACCTCACCATGAGCGGACGTGACATGCTGCTGCATCGCTGCAGCCCGACCTGCCAGCAACATGGACTCAGTCAGTCCTCGCCGCGCGCAAAACTCGCCCGCCCCCTCGCCGAGGCGGTGATTGATGTCCATTGCCACGCGCTCTCGCCCGCCACCGAAAAACTGATCGCCGACACTCCCCAGAAAAAGGCCGAGCCTGCCCTCCTGCTGCGCGCCTCCGGCCAGGAATCGATCGATCATAATCGCGCCGTCATGCTGCCGAACGCGGTGCCAAAACTGCTCAACCTCGATCAGCGCCTGTCCGACATGGACGAAATGGGCGTCGATATTCAACTCGTCTCCCCGTCCCCCACGCAATACTACTACTGGGCGGACCCCGAGCTCGCAGAAGCCATCGTCACTCAAATCAACGACGATCTGGTCGAATTGATCACGCGCGCCCCCGAGCGCCTGATCGGCCTCGGCACCGTTTCGATGCAACACCCCCCGCAGGCGGCTCGTCAGTTGCGCACCCTGATGCAGTCGCTCGGCCTGAAGGGCGTGCAAATCTGCGCCTCCGTAAACGACCTGGAATTGTCCGATCCGTCGTTCGATCCGTTTTGGGAGGCAGCCTGTGAACTCGGCGCCATCATCTTCATCCACCCGCTCGGCTCGAGCTTGGGCGCGCGGTTGAATAAGTTCTATCTCTCCAACATCATCAGCCAGCCGATCGAAACCACCATCGCGCTGTCGCATCTGATCTTCGGCGGCGTGCTCGACCGCAACCCGGATCTCAAGATCCTCGCCGCCCACGGCGGAGGCTATTTGCCCTTCTACCCCGGCCGTTCGATGCACGGCCACGCCGTCCGCCCCGAAGCGCAGAAAATGCGCAAGGCTCCGGAAACCTACCTCAAGCGCATCTGGTTCGATAATCTGGTCTACGACGCCGACCAACTCGCCTCTCTGATCAAACGCGTGGGAATTAACCAAGTCGTGCTGGGCACTGATTACCCCTTCGACATGGGCGACTACCGCTGCGCTTCGTTCATCGAACAGATCGACTCGCTCTCGGACTCCGACCGCAGGCAGATACTCTCGGAGAATGCTCGAAGATTGCTCGAGAAGTAAGGGAAGGAGTAAGGCGATGGCTCTGCCCCTCGACCCCGCCAAGGGCCGAGAGGCAGAGCCGTCGCCTTCCTTTGCCTTACTTCTCTAACGATTTCAGGGCATTCTCCATGAAATATGCCCATGCCGGGCCGAGATCAGCGAGGTGCACGCGCAGGACGCGGCGGCCGCGTTCGTATAGGACGGCCAGATCGCCTTGGGCCTGGGCGGCTTTCACGACCGAGAAGCTCAAGCTGCGATCCGGAATCGGGAGGTCGAACGGGTCGTCGGCGGTGATTTGCACGAACACGCCGGTCGCGGGGCCGCCTTTGTAGGCTTGGCCAGTGGAATGCAGGAAGCGCGGGCCGAACCCCAGGCAGGTGGCGACACGACGGCGAGTTACCAGGGCGGCGCGAAGCGAGTTCAAATCCGCGGCGTGCTCGGGCGTGCGTTCGATGAATGCCAGAAGCGCGACATAGTCATTCGGGTGCAGCCGCGCGAAGTGGAGGGCGAGCAGATTTTGCAGATCGCTGGCGCCCGCGAGGGCGGCGGCGTTGGCGGGGTCGGCGTAGACCCTCACGCCGCGCTCGGCGAAAATCGGGTTTTCGGGCGCGAGATGGCCGGTTTCCTCGAACGCGGCGGTAAGCGCCCGGGTTTTGATCTTGCTAGGCTCCACATCCGGCTGGTCGAACGGGTTGATGCCCATCATGCTCCCCGCGACGGCGGTGGCCATTTCGAGCCGGAAGAACTCCTGCCCGAGGTGGAAGGGCCCGTCTATATTGATGCTCGCGACCGCATGGCCAGCGGCAATGGCCTCGGTCTTGAGCTGGTTCTGCGCCGCGTCGGTTTCGCCATCCATTGAATAGAACAGGAAGAACCGGTCATTGCCGTAGGTATCCGCTGGCGCGATCGGTTCGCCATCGACAGGGATGATCGCCTTTCCGTCTTTGCCGGTCGATTCCGCGACGAGCTGTTCGATCCAGGCGCCAAAGCCGGCCAGTGCTTTGGTCGCGAAGATCGTGAGCTTGTTGCGCCCCGCCCGTGCCGCAATCCCCAGCGCGAGGCCAAGTTGCACGGCGGGATTTTCCGCCGGCGGAACATCAGCGCCGCAGGATCGCACCATTTCTTCGGTGGTGGCGAGAAAACGCGCCGTATCGATGCCCAATGCTGCCATCGGCGCAAGTCCGAACGGCGAGAGCACCGAATAGCGTCCGCCGATTTGCGGCAACCCATAGAAGACGTGCCAGAATTTCAGCGCACGAGCCTGGTGCTCCAGGCTCGATCCGGGATCGGTGATCGCGATGAACCGGTTACCGGCGTCATAGATCAGGCTTTCCGCCACGCGGTGGTAGAAATAAGCCAGGAACAGATTGGGCTCGAGCGTGCCGCCGGACTTCGACGACACGATAAACAGCGTGTGCCGGTAATCGCCGAGCCTAGCTTCCAGGGCCGCGATCGACGCCGGGTCGGTGCTATCGAGCACATGGAAACTCGGCACGATTCCCTTTATCGCGTGCCGGCGTTCCGCGTCGAACACAGAGGCGATCACCTCCGGGCCGAGGCTCGATCCCCCCATTCCGAGCAGCACCACATCGGTGATCCCCATTTCGGCGACATCGCTCGCCAGATCGCGCCATTTCCCCGGCTGGTCTTCCTCGCTTACCACGATATCGAGCCAGTCGAGCCACTTGGCTTCGTCGGCACCGCTCCACAGCGAAGCATCGCGCCCCCACAGGCGCCGGACATTACCTCGCGCGCGCCACTCTTCCGCAGCAGCGGCGATCGGAACGGCCAGCGGACCAGGAGCGAACTCATAACGCGGCGCTCCCGCCAGCAAAGCGGCGCGCCGGCGTGCGACCGCACCGAGGAGCCGGTCGAACGCGTCGGCGAACTGCTGGACCCCATCGGCCAGCAGCCGGTCGGTAATTTTGCCAAGCGAGACGCCCAACTCGGCGAGTTGCCGAAGCTGCCGCGCCGCCAGCGCGGTATCCTCGAACACGGTATCGGGTTTCGCGGTGCCGTGATCGCGAAATGCATCCATGGTGGCCGGCGGGATGGTATTCACCGTATCGCGGCCGATCAGGCGATCGACATAAAGCGTGTCTGGATAAGCCGGATTTTTCGAACTGGTCGACGCCCACAGCAGGCGCTGCGGCATCGCCCCTTTCGCCGCCAATTGCAGCCACCGCCGCGTTTTCACCAGATCCTCGAAATGCGCGTAAGCGAGCTTGGCGTTGGCGATCGCGATCTGGCCCTTGATCACGGCAGCGGTCGCCGCGTCGAGCCCGTCCTTAACGCTGTCGTCGAGCTCTTTATCCACCAGACTGTCGATGCGGCTGACGAAGAAGCTAGCCACCGATGCGATGCCCGCCACCGGATTTCCCACCGCCGCGCGGGCTTCGAGCCCCGAAATGAAAGCCTCCGCGACGTGCTGATAGGTCTCGAGCGCAAACAGCAAAGTGACGTTGATATTGATGCCCTCGGCTATCAGCTCGCGGATAGCGCCGATGCCGGCTGCGGTGGCGGGCACCTTCACCATCAGATTGGGGCGATCCACCTGCTCCCAAAGCCGTCGCGCTTCGGCGATGGTGCCCTCCTGATCGTGCGCGAGGTAAGGCGAGACCTCGAAGCTGATGTAGCCATCCACGCCGTTTGTAGCTCGATAGACCGGCAGCAGCGCATCCGCGGCGCCCCGAATATCGGCCATCGCCAAATGTTCATAGATTTCGCTGACCGAATGATCGTGGATCAGTCCATTGGGACCGGTCTGAAATTCCCGCAGCGCCTCGTCGTATTCATCCGTCGCCGCGATTGACTTCTCGAATATGGCCGGATTCGAGGTTATCCCCTTCAAGCCATCGCGCTCGATCAAAGTGGCAATTTCGCCAGAGCGGATCAGGCTGCGGCTGACATAATCGAGCCACGGCGACTGACCGGCGGCCTCAAGCTGTTTCAACGGGTTCATGAAATTTCCTCAAGGCTCGCTGCGACCCAGGTTTCGGCCCCAAGTCCCAGCAGGGGCTTCGAGTTTAGTCCCTCGACAGGGCCTATGGCCAGTGACGGAAATTCAAGCTCCGGTTTCAACGCATCGCCCGAAATCATCTCAATTCGACAATTGACATGTAAATAAATTCATGTTGGTTTGATTCCACGTCAAAATAATGATAAATATTATTGAGACGCGTAATTGTATCACAAGAGGGTCGTTAACATGCGTTTTGCGTCGCTTTCCCGCAACAGATCGATATTATTCCTAATAGCTGCTGGCGTCGCGGTAGTATGCACTTGCATGCGACCGGCGGCTGCACAAACCATCCTGCTAAACGTCAGCTACGACCCTACTCGCGAGCTTTATAAGGAATTCGACAAGGTTTTCGACGCCTATTACCAGCGCACCACCGGCACGAAGGTGGTTACCAGCACGTCGAATGGCGGTTCGGCCGCCCAGGCCCGCGCGGTGTTGAACGGCCAGCAGGCCGACGTGGTCACGCTGGCGCTCGCGCCCGACATCGACCAGCTCGCCAAGGCTGGGCTGCTCAAGGCCAATTGGCAAACCCAGCTACCCGATAATTCAACGCCTTACACCAGCACCATCGTTCTGCTGGTGCGCAAGGGGAATCCCAAGAACATCAAGGATTGGGGCGATCTGGTGCGCGACGGCATCAGCGTAATTACGCCCAACCCAAAGACCTCGGGCGGCGCGCGTTGGAACTACCTCGCGGCCTACGGCTGGGCGCTTCACCAGCCGGGCGGCACGCCCCAAACGGCGATCGCCTTCCTCACCAAGTTATATGCACACGTCCCGGTACTGGACAGCGGCGCTCGCGGCTCCACCAACACGTTCGTACAGCGCGGCTTGGGCGATGTCCTGATCGCCTGGGAAGACGACGCCCTCCTTGCCTCACGCGATGTCGGCGCCGGCAACTTCCAGATCGTCTACCCTTCCGAGTCCATCCTCGCCGAACCCCCGGTCGCGATCGTGGACAAGGTCGTCGACGCTCGCGGCACCCGTACGCTGGCCGAGGCCTACCTCAATTATCTCTACACTCCGACAGGCCAGGACATCATCGGCAAGCACTATTTCCGTCCCCGCGACCTCACCGCGCAGGCGAAATACGCCAGCCAGTTCCCGGCGATCAAGACCTTCACAGTCCGGGATCTCGGCGGCTGGCCCAAACTGGTCGGCAACTTCACCGACGGCGGGACCTTCGACCAGATTGAAGCGAAGAAGTGACCAGTAAAGGAAGGTCTTCTTTTTTGAAAAAAAGAAGCAAAAAACTTTTGTACGATTGGTTCCCAGCGCAACCGCGAGAGGTTCGCGATGACCTAACTGACAAAGTTTTTTTGCTTCTTTTTGTTCACAAAAAGAAGACTTCTTCCTTCGCTACTTTGGGCGGCTTGGCATGAGCAGCCTCAGATCCCGAATATCGAGCGCGCGTCCACGGACGCGCGCACTACCAGGTTTCTGCGGCAGCCTGACCGTCACATTGCTATGGGTCGGGCTGTTGGTTGTCATACCCCTAACTGCGTTGGTGATTTGTGCTGCCAAACTGGGCCCGATCGGACTGTGGCAGAGCCTCGACCAGGAGAGGGTTCTAAATGCGCTTGGCCTATCGTTCGGCGCCGCGGCGATCGCTTCGCTGATCAATCTGCCGCTTGGTTTGCTACTGGCGTTTGTGTTGGTGCGCCGCCGTTTTCCCGGCCGTCTGGCGCTCGATGCGTTGATGGATCTGCCGTTCGCGTTGCCGACCGCGGTCGCCGGCATCACCCTGGTCACGCTGTTCTCCTCCAACGGCTGGATCGGTGCCCCCCTTGCCCGGCTGGGTCTCTCGCTCGCCTACAACCGCGCCGGCATCGTGATTGCGCTGATCTTCATAGGCCTGCCATTCATGGTGCGTACCGTCCAACCGGTCCTGATCGACCAGCCGCTTGACGTAGAGGAAGCCGCCTCGACCTTGGGTGCGACCAGTTGGCAGACCCTGCGCCGCGTCCTCCTGCCCGCGATTGCGCCTTCGTTGGTAGCAGGCTTCGCCCTCGCCTTCGCTCGCGCCCTGGGCGAATACGGTTCGGTGATCTTCATCGCCGGCAACCTGCCCAACAAGACCGAGATCGCGCCACTTCTGATCGTCACCCGCCTGCTCGAATTCAACGACAGCGGTGCCGCCGCAATCGGTTTCGCCATGCTGGTCGGTGCCCTCGCGGTCCTGCTCCTGCTAGGCCTACTCAGCCGCAAACTGCGTCCGGCGGGGTTCAGATGAACCAACCCGGCACCGAACGCGCGACCGCCACGCTCTCGATCCTCGCCGCCTGGGCGGTCGCAGCACTTTTCCTGATCCTGCCCCTGGCCCTGGTGTTCCAGCAAGCCTTCGCCCTCGGCTGGTCCGGCGTCGCGAATGCCCTCACCGATCCGGATGCCGAGTCCGCCATCGCCCTCACGCTGATCACCGCCGCCATCAGTGTCCCGGTCAACCTGGTCGGAGGCTTGGCCGCAGCCTGGTGCATCGCCAAGTTCGATTTCCCCGGCAAAACGCTACTGGTGAGCATCATCGAGCTTCCATTCTCGATCTCTCCGGTCGTATCCGGCCTGGTCTGGGTGCTCCTCTTCGGCTCCCAGGGCTGGTTCGCCGGCGAGCTTGCAGCGGCGCACATTCAGATCATTTTCGCCCTCCCCGGCATTGTGCTGGCGACCATCTTCGTCACCTTTCCCTTCGTCGCCCGTACTATTTTGCCCTTGATGCAAGAACAGGGACGCGACCACGAGGAAGCCGCCACCATGCTCGGCGCCGGCTTCTTCTCCACGCTGTGGCATGTGGTGCTGCCCGACATCAAGTGGGCCTTGCTGGCCGGCGTACTCCTCACCAACGCCCGCGCCATGGGTGAATTCGGCGCGGTTTCAGTGGTCTCCGGCCACGTCAGCGGCCTCACCGAGACCATCCCGCTGCAAATCGAGTCGCTCTACGACGACTACCAATCCACCGCGGCATTCGCCTTATCGGCATTACTCGCATGCCTTGGCCTGATCACCTTGGTGGCCAAGGCCGTGCTAGAATGGCACATCACCCGTACCCGTAGGATCGCGGCATGAATGTGACGTCCGCCAGGTTGCTTACCGAAATCTCCGCCGCCACGGCTCCCCCGGCGGTTTCGATCGCGGCGCTTCACCAGCACTACGGCCGCTTCCCCGCCCTGTTCAACGTCGATCTCACCGTCCACAAGGGCGAGTTCCTGGCGCTCCTGGGCCCTTCCGGCTCCGGCAAGACCACGCTTCTCCGCACCATCGCGGGATTGGAGCCCAACTACCAAGGCTACCTCGCCATCGATGGCGAAGAAATGCGCCAGCGCCCCGCCCGCTTGCGCAACATCGGCTTCGTCTTCCAATCCTACGCCCTGTTCCGCCACATGACAGTCGCCGAAAACGTCGCCTTCGGCCTGCGCGTGCAGCCGCGAAAAGACCGCCTGTCGAAGCCCGCCATCAACGACCGCGTCCGGGAACTCCTGAGCCTGGTCCAGCTCCCCGGCCTCGCTGACCGCTACCCCGGCCAGATCTCCGGCGGCCAGCGCCAACGCGTGGCCCTGGCCCGGGCGCTCGCCACCGAGCCTCGCCTACTGCTCCTGGACGAACCCTTCGGCGCCCTCGACCCACTGGTCCGCAAGGAACTCCGCCAATGGCTCCGCAGTCTGCACGAGCGCCTCGGCCTCACCAGCATCTTCGTCACCCACGACCAGGAAGAAGCGGTCGAAATGGCTGACCGCATCGTTTTGCTCAAAAGCGGGATCGTCCAGCAGATCGGCACCCAACCACAGTTGGAATCCTCTCCCGCCAACGGCTTCGTGTTCAGCTTCCTAGGCGAAACCGTGCGCTTCCCCGGTACCGTCGCCCAGGGACACTTTCAGTTCGAACTCACGAACCTGGCGCCCCTCGACTCCAGCCTGCCGGACGGCCCCGCCGAAATGCTGATCCGTCCCTATAATATAAGCCTCACCCTCGATGAAGCGGGCCCCGCGACAGTCACCGCCGTCCACCAGGCCGGCCCGCTCTGGCGCCACACGGTGAGAATCGAAGACACCACCATCGAAGTGTTGGAATTCCGCCCGCTCGCGGCAGGGAGCCGAGTGAGTTTGGAATTCGAGCGAATAAATCTGTTCGAGAAGTGAAGTCTTCTTTTTGTGAACAAAAAGAAACAAAAGAAACTTTTGTCCCGTGGAGTGCGCCGGCCGTAGTCGGTGCGCTCCAAGGGACAAAAGTTTTTTGCTTCTTTTTTCAAAAAAGATGCTTCTTCCTTTCCTTCAACTGATTGATTTAACGCCACAAGGGCCAAAAGCGCAACTTTATGGTTGCTCTTCCTGCGGCGCTCTGCCAATAGTACCCGCAACCAGGAGGTTGCACTTATGACCGATCGCATCGAAAAACACATCGAGATCAACGCCCCGATTACCAAAGTCTGGCGCGCTCTCACCGATCACGTCGAATTCGGCGAGTGGTTCCGCGTGAAACTGGATGGCCCCTTCATCCCGGGCGAGGTCACCACCGGCCGTATCACCCACCCCGGCTACGAGCACGTCAAATGGCAGGCAACCGTAAAACAACTGGTGGAGCCGCACGTCTTCTCCTTCACCTGGCACCCCTATCCGATCGATCCCGACGTTGACTACAGCGCGGAAACCCCGACGCTGGTCGAGTTCCGGCTTGCACCGACCGTGCACGGAACCCGGCTGACCGTCGTCGAGACCGGCTTCGACGCTCTGCCGAGCCATCGCCAACCCGACGCGCTGCGCATGAACGACAGCGGATGGGCGAAGCAGGTCACCAACATCAAGGCCCATGTCGAACGTTAGCACGCGCCTTCATGACGCGGACGCTGTGCCGATCTTCGCCGCGCTAGGAGACGGCACTCGCCTCGCGCTGCTCACCAAGCTGAGCGATGGACAAACCCGGTCGATCGCGAAACTTTCGGCCGACACGAAGCTCACCAGACAGGCGATCACCAAGCACCTTCACGTGCTAGAGAACGCGGGATTGGTGAGTAGCATCCGGATCGGACGCGAAAGCCAATACGCCTTTGAGGCCCAAGCAATTGCCGAAGCGGGCGCGTACCTCGACAGAGTTTCGCAACAATGGGACGACGCGTTGTCACGTCTGCGGTCATTTGTGGAGCGCTGATGCCGCCGCGGCGGAAGTGAGGCCGAAGGAGCAAGAAGAATCTTCTTTTTGTGAACAAAAAGAAGCAAAAAAACTTTGTCAATTTGTATTGAGTGGAAACAATTACCTATACCAAACGGCGTTGATAGTGACACACTGTCCCCAAAGCCGTCGTTGCGAGCCCTTGCGCGGCAATCCATTTTTCTTGCTTGCAGTGTGCGGAAAAAACGGAAACCTCGTTGTCGTACAACGGTTTACTTTGATGACTGCGGGAGTGTCGATCTCTACGCGGATCGGTATTATTACCTCTTATCGCAATAAATCGGGGAGAGATCGGGCCCCCGTGCACGACTCGGACGACCTCGATTCCGCCTAGGACCTCGCGATATGGAACGAGATACCGGCCCGCCGTCGCCGAGCGCAATTCCGGTGCAAGATCAGGCCTAGCCGGCGCTAAACTGGGACGCTCGGCAAGGCGTTTGCAAATCTGGTCGATCCGTTCGAGTAGAGTATCCGCTGCCTTCGGGTTGTCACGAGCGATGTAAAGCCAAATTTCGATCAAATCGTCTTCTGCACGTGCTGTGCGTTTTAAAATTGCCAATACGCTCAGCCAGCCTCGTGGGCGGGGCGGAGTTCCAACCGCCGGCGCGCTTCGCGCTTGATCGCATCGATGTCTTCGAACCGCCCCGGACCGCTGGCCAACCCCTCATCCCAAAGACGCCGGAGTTCATCCTGCTCGTGAAATTTAAGGGCTCGCCTCAATTTCCACTAGCGCAACGCCTCACGAATGACTTCGCTCCCCGAGGCGTACTCGCCGCCGGCAACAGCCTGCTGCACTAACTGGGCCAGTTCCGGTGTTAGGGCGACGCTGACCTTGGAAACTTTAGAGACGTTCGACATCGGATACTCCCGCCGTCGCCAATGGTAGTATAGTTTACCACCAAACTCAAATATGTCCGGTTACCCGGGGTTGGCTCAAAAGACCTCTTTTGTCGCAAGCAGCTCACCCATCACCTCCCCCTCCGCCATCCCGGCTAATAATGTTAGCATTTACAACTAACATATGCTATACCCCACCGTTTCCCCCGCCCAGAGCACCCAGGTCCAATGTCCGCATCCTGCACACTTCGCACAACTATAAAAAAGGCCGAGTTCCAGGGCGTCCCGGCCGAGTCCGGTCCCGCCCCTTCCCCTCCGAACTCCAGGTCCCATGCCCCCATTTTGCACATTCCGCACAACTAAAAAAAGCAGCGTTCCTAGATCCCCAATCGGCAACGTCTCCAGCGCCGCCAAGGTCCGCTTCGGGCATGCCCAGATACCGCCAGGCCAGATATCGCCACAAACCACCACCAAGGGCGCAAAGCCGCCGGCGACCAATCGCTTTCACTTACGATCAACCCGGACAGACAACCCGTACTCCGGCGTTGCCAACACCCGGAATACTCGCGCGACCTGGCCGCCTTTAGCGATCGCAGGTCGCATGCCGTCCTCAAGATAAATCGGCGCATCCTGGCCCAGCGGCAACACCTCCAGCGTGAGCGGACGCCGAATTTCAGCGGCAAAGCGCTTCAGCCCGATATTCCAAGGAACACCATCGTAAAATTGATCGTCGAGCATCGTGGCGCCGGAAAAGAGCCGGGCAATGTCACCCTGGTAGCCGATCTGCAAATAGACATCGGCCACGTGATCGCCGCTCAGCGCATCGCTCGTGAGCGCGACGTTCCATGCCGCGGCGTCGTCGAAAGTTTCCGGCACGGGTTCGATCGCGGCCCTCGCGGCTCCGCCGATCCGGACCGGGGGAACCGGAAACGCGTCACGCAGCCTGGAGAGCGTAACGCCGATCCGCGCCAGAGGCGCATCGGCGTCAAAGCTCTCGAACACCCCGTCATCGGCAGTGCGGGTAAGAGCCAGATCGGCGCTAGGTGCGCGAGCGAGCGCGGGGAAAATGCCGAAGCGGAAATGCGGGTCGCCGATGGAACGGAGCTGCAGCGCCGTATCATCAGTCCAAAGCTGAGCGTCAGTCTCGATCAGACGAGACTGCCCGGCCCAATCGGCCACCCAGGAGCGCTCCGCCTGATCCCGCGTCAGGATCAGCAGCCGGATCGTTTTGCCGGTCCGGGTTCCTACGGTGACCAGGGCATTGGTGCCTGGGGCGATCCCGCTCGCCACCAGATGCCCGCCGTCGACGATCGTGGCTGGCTTCCCGCCGTTGACACTGACCGAGCGAACCTCGCCTGCGTCAAATCCCAGTTCAACCGGGATACCGTCAATAGCGTGAAACACATAGACCGGATCATCGCCCTGCATGATCCGCGTGAGCGGTTGCACGGTGCCCCAACTCAGCGTCGCCCCACCAAGATCGAGATTGATCGGCCAGATAAAATACGCGTCGGGCGGGATCGTGACTGGCGTGCGGGGAAAAATCAGCGTGCCATCCAGCAGTTTCACCGCGAATTGCACATTAGTCTGGGCCGCCATCCGATACCCGCGAACGTGGTTGCTCATGAACAGGAAGCCGCGATCCCCCAAGCTGCGGACCGAAAAGCGCGGGGTAGTGAGATCGGCGGGGCTGGTGGGAACCGTCGCCGGCGAGTGCACCGCCATCGGCGCCAGGTCCCTGCCCCACTCCTGCAGGAAATAATGAAACGGCCGCAGCTTCGCGAGCACCGGGTGCTGCTCGCCATACTCGCCCAACGGCGCGCCGAAGTCGTAGCCGATCTTAGGCAGGTCGTTATAGCCGCCGATCGCGGTGTTTTCTTCCCGCGACGGGCTCCCGGACGGGTTCCTGCCGCCCTGAAACATGTAATAGCCATAAAGATTGACCCCCGACCCAAGCTGGACCGGCAGCATCGCCGCGACATCGTCAGGTTGGATCACCGGCCGGCGGCGATACATGGTAGGCACGCCGCCGCCGAACTCGGCGGCGAGAAACGGGGTATGGGCCATGTCGGATTGGGCGTCGCCGGTGGCGGGCGGCTCGGTTTCGGCGCCCAGGCCTTTGCTGATCCGGCTGCTGAACTGAAAATCATAGACCGCCTTGGGCGGCAGTTTGGCAGTCGAGGCGGCCCACGGCTCGTCTGGATAGCCTCCGAACACCGGGGTAACCTGGTGTTCGGGATAGATCGTGTTGTCCCACCCGGTGACGGTATAGAGCGGCACATCGATGCCGGCCTGCACCAGCATTCGTTTGAGCGTGGCGATATGCGCGCGGCCCTGACCCGGACCGGTGAGGTTATATTCGTTCTCGATCTGGGCGCCGATGACTGGGCCGCCGTCCTTCCACAGCAGGCCTTTCACCTGCGCCGCGATCTGCTGGAAAAACAGGTTGACTTCGGACAGATACGCCGGATCGTTGCGTCGTGTCGGAGTTTCATCGACCACCCAGTCCGGGATGCCGCCAAAGCGGACCTCGGCGTGCGACCAAGGGCCGGGCCGCAAAAACACATACAGCCCGACCTTTTGGCACAGCATCACGAACCGGCGCAGATCGCGGTCACCCTGCCAATCGAAGTGGCCCGCGGTTTCCTCATGATACTGCCAGATCACATAGGTCGAGACGATGCTGACGCCGGCGGCTTTCATCTTCAGCAATTCTTCCTCCCAGTAGCGGGCGGGAAAGCGGGCGTAGTGGAACTCGCCCATCACCGGCAGCCAGGGCCGGCCGTTGAGGGTGAGGTATTGGCTATTGATCCCAAGCGTATCGCCAGCCGGCGTGCGCGCGGTGCCGAACTGGAAGTAGCCGGTTTCGGGTGGCGGCGGGGGGTGGCTGGCATCGACAGGCAGAACCATGGGGTGAACGGCGAACGCTGCCGCCAGCCAGAGTGCCGCGGGTCGATTAGGTGGGGACATGGTTCAGTTCCACAAGTGAAATCAAAAGGTTGAAGCGAGGGAAGAAGCATCTTTTTTGAAAAAAAGAAGCAAAAAACTTTTGCTGAATCGGTTCGGAGCGCACAGCCGGCAGACCGGCACACCCCCTAATCGACAAAAGTTTCTTGCTTCTTTTTTTCAAATAAGATGCTTCTTCCTATCGATACGCGCGGCCGCAGCGATCCCGGTTTGACAAAACATCTCCGTGCTCATATTTATATGATAATTAAACCGACGAATCAACCTGGGGGGAGGGACCGGGGTTGGAAATCAGGGTGCGGCTCGCCGATCTGGCGTTGCGGATCGGCATTGCGGCGTTGGCTATGCTGCTCGCGGTGTCGTTCGGCGCTGTCAAGGCGCAGGGATTTTATTTCGGCGTCGATCTTTCCTCGGTGAACGCGCGCGAGGCCTGCGGCGCGACGTTCCGCGAGAACGGGGTAACCCGCGACCCGTTCGCGCTATTCGCCTCGCGTGGTGCCAATCTGGTGCGCGTGAGGCTGTGGAACGATCCCAGCGGCTGGACCGATTTCGGCAATTTGTCCGACGTCGAGAAAACCATCGCGCGCGCCAAGGCGCAAAAAATGAAGGTTCTGCTGGATTTTCACTATTCTGATCGCTGGGCGGATGCTTCTTCCCAAATCGTGCCTGGGGCCTGGCGCGGCATCACATCGGATGCGGAGCTGGCAAAGACGCTCTACCAATACACCGGCCTGGTGCTGCTGACTTTGGATCGAGCCGGACTAATGCCGGACCTGGTGCAGATCGGCAATGAAACCAACAGCGAATTGATGATGCGAGCCCCCTGGACCGCCGGGCGCAGCATCGATTGGAAGCGCAACGCGCTGCTGTTCGCGGCGGCAATCCGGGCGGTCCACGATGCGAGCGCCAGGACCTCGATCAAACCCAAAATCATCCTGCACATCGCGCAACCGGAGAACGTCGAAGCCTGGCTCGATCAAGCTACCGCAGCCGGTGTTTCAGGCTTCGACATCATCGGCATCAGCTATTACGCGAAATGGTCGAAGCTCGACCTCGCCGCAATGGGTGCGGAGGTGCGCCACGTGCGTGCCAAGTACGGGGTCGACGTGATGATCGTCGAAACCGCCTATCCGGCCACGCTGGACTACACCGGCTTTCCCAATCCCGATCCGGATAAGGGCGAAACCCTGACCGCCGCACAAACCTTGGTGCCGGGCTTCCCGGCGACCCCGCAAGGACAGAACGACTACATGGTGAAACTGACCCAGATCGTGATGTCGAACGGCGGCATCGGCGTGATCTATTGGGAGCCGGCGCGAGTGGACGTGAATTGCTGGCCGCGAGCCCGCACAGACGGCGATAAGGGCTGGCAGAACGCCACCGTGTTCGATCGCTACGGGAATATATTTCCAAGCTTCCAATATATGCTGCGGCACTATGACGCCGGGACAAACAGGTAAGGGGAAGAATCTTCTTTTTGTGAACAAAAAGAAGCAAAAAAGCTTTGTCACTTTGACGGCCCCGCGGCCAGTCGCGAATACATTGGCCATGGTGCAGCAATGTACAAAGTTTTTTTGGTTCTTTTTGTTCACAAAAAGAACACTTCCCTACCACTTCCGCCCGCTTTTCATTTGTCTCCTCACAATTATATGATTAATATGCCCAACTCCAGACACAGCCGGCAACGATGACGCAATCCGACCACAACAAGCCCCTTCGCTCCCGGGCATGGTTCGACAATCCGAACAATCCGGACATGACAGCGCTTTATCTCGAGCGTTATTTGAACTACGGGCTAACGCGCGAGGAGCTGCAGTCTGACCGGCCGATTATCGGCATCGCGCAGACCGGATCGGACCTTTCGCCGTGCAACCGGCATCACATCGTGTTGGCGGAGCGGGTGCGCGAGGGCATTCGGGCGGCGGGCGGTATACCGCTCGAATTCCCGGTCCACCCCATCCAGGAGACCGGAAAACGACCGACGGCGGGGCTCGATCGCAACCTCGCTTATCTTGGGTTGGTCGAGACCTTGTTCGGCTATCCGCTGGACGGTGTGGTGCTGACGATCGGCTGCGACAAGACCACGCCGGCCTGTCTGATGGCCGCGGCGACGGTCAATATTCCGGCGATCGCGCTATCGGTCGGGCCGATGTTATCCGGCTGGTATAAGGGCGAACGTGTAGGCTCGGGCACGATCATCTGGAAGGCGCGCCAACTGCTTGCTGCGGGCAAGATCGATTACACCGGCTTCGTCGAAATGGTCGCCGCGTCATCGACCTCGGTTGGTTATTGCAACACGATGGGCACTGCCACCACGATGAACTCGCTGGCAGAAGTGCTAGGCATGCAATTGCCGGGTGCCGCGGCGATCCCTGCGGCGTACCGGCAGCGCCAGCAGATCGCCTACGAAACCGGACGCCGCATTGTCGGAATGGTGCGCGAGGATCTGAAGCCGTCCGATATCATGACCCCGGATTCGTTCCTGAACGCGATCGTGGTAAATTCCGCGATCGGCGGTTCGACCAATGCGCCGATCCATCTGGCAGCGATCGCTGCCCATCTCGGCGTCGAGCTGGAATTGGACGATTGGCAAACTTACGGCTGGCACATTCCATTGCTGGTCAACGTGCAACCCGCCGGCGAATATCTCGGCGAAGACTATTACCGCGCCGGCGGCGTGCCGGCGGTGGTGAACGAGTTGATGAAACAAGGCCTGATCAACGAGAACGCTATCACCGCGAACGGCAAGACCATCGGCGAAAACTATCACGGTCGCGAAATCGAGGATCACGAGGTAATTCGCCCCTGGCATCGCCCGCTTCAGTGCGATGCCGGCTTGCGCGTGTTGCGGGGAAATCTGTTCGACTCGGCGATCATGAAAACCAGCGCCATATCCGACGAGTTTCGCGAGCGCTACCTCTCCGATCCCGCCGACCCCGATGCCTTCGAGGGTTGGGCGGTCGTGTTCGACGGCCCCGAGGATTACCACTCTCGGATCGACGATCCCGCTCTGGCGGTCAACGTTTCCTCGATTCTAGTAATCCGCGGCGTCGGTCCGATCGGATTTCCCGGCTCAGCCGAGGTAGTGAACATGCGCCCGCCCGACTACCTAATCGCACAAGGTATATCGGCGCTGCCGTGCATCGGCGATGGGCGCCAATCGGGGACGTCGGGCTCGCCTTCGATCCTCAACGCCTCGCCCGAGGCCGCGGCGGGCGGCGCCCTGGCGCTGCTCAAAACCGGTGATCGGCTGCGGATCGATCTGCGCCAAGGTTTAGTGAACTTACTGGTGGAAGACGCTGAAATTGCCGTGAGGCGAGCAACCCTCGCTGCCGCCGGCGGCTACGTCTTCCCGCAATCGCAGACGCCATGGCAAGAAATGCAACGCGGGGTGGTGGGACAACTGGACCAAGGCATGGTGCTGAAGCCGGCAGCGAAGTACCGGCACGTTGCGCAAAAATACCTGCCACGCGACAGCCATTAACCGCCGGACACACCGTGAAAATTAATTCGTAACAAAGGCTCGGCGAGCGCTTGCGCTAATTATCATATAAATCTAGTTTATCTGATAAATGAGCCCAACGCGTCGGGCCGACCATCTCGGGGGGTATAATGCTAAGAAGACATTGGCTCTTATCGACCGTCGCGGTCGGAGCGTTGCTCACCGCAAGCGCGCAAAGTGGGCTCGCCCAGGAGGCGGGTGCGACCGCCGCTGCTCCGGTCACAGTGAAGACAGTCGTCGTCACCGCGATGCGCCGAAGCCTGCAATCGGCGCAGCAGCGCAAACAAAACGCTAGCCAGATCCTAGATTCGATCGTGGCCGAGGACATCGGCAAATTGCCCGACACCAACGTCGCCGACGCGCTGCGCCGTGTAACCGGCGTACAAGTAACCAACGACACCGACGGCACCGGTCAACATGAAAAAGTCGTGGTTCAAGGTCTGCCCAACGTCGCCTCCGAGATCGATGGCCTGCCGATCTTTACCGCGGGCTACGGCCGCACCTTGAACTTCGAAACCATCCCCGCCGAAATGATCGCCGCGGCGGATGTATATAAATCGCCCGAGGCCTGGCAGACGGAAGGCGGCCTCGGCGGTCTGGTGGATTTCCGCCTGGACCATCCTCTAGATTTCAACGGCCAGAAATACGCGCTCACTGTCAGCGGCTCCTATTCCAACCAGCATGGCGGCAGCACGCCGTCCGCCTCCGGATTCTACAGCAATCGCTGGAACCAAGGCACCGGCGAGATGGGCTTCCTGATCGGCGTCACCTATCAAACCAAGACGTGGGAGACCAAGGAATCCCAAGTATACGACCTCAACGCCTATGCTTCGCCCACCGACGGGCTTTACACGTCGCCGTATGGCGCCCAATGGGACGCCGATTACGGCACGCGCCACACCTTGGGGATCAACGGTTCGATCCAATGGAAGCCGTCGTCCGACCTAGAATTCTATCTCGACGGCTACGACACCCAGCTTCACAACGACAAAAATGTCCAGTCACTGGAGCTCGCGCCCTGGGGCGGCACCGGTTATTCCGAGCCAGTCACCGACCCGGTAACCTACCCCGGCACCAACACCATCAAGAGCGGCACCTACATCGAAGGGCCAGGCCTTGAAACCGCGAGCTATCAGCAGACCGATCGCAACGACGCTTATCAGATCTCGACTGGAACGAAGTGGGTGAGCGGCCCCTGGGTTTTGAGCGGTGATTTGAGCTACACCAATAGCACCTATAATCAGGACTTTACCTCGCTGGGCATGGCGCAATACAACGGCACAGCCACGGTCGATTTCGGCGCCTCCCCCCCGACCTTGTCGGTCGCAGGAACCAGCATCAGCGCTCCTGCGAGTTATTGGAATATCAATAGTGTGGAATACTATCGCCAACGGACTGTTGGCGATGAAGCCGCCGCCAAATTCGATGCAAAATACATGTCCGGTGGCGACTTCTTGACAGATATTCGGGCCGGGCTGCGCGTGAGCCGGCGTGACCAGACCAGCGACGCGGTCGATTACAACGGAACTCCCTATGACTACGCAGGCGACTACCCAAACGTGACGGCGACCACCAAATACGCCAACGTTGGCGCCGGCTACCCCGGCGTCCCCACATCCTGGACCGTCCCGAATCCGGCGCTGCTCGGCAACACCCAAGCCCTGTTCACCGAGTTCGGACAAAATGGCGGCGTTGTCCCCGGCTACGATCCTTCGATGCATTTCGACATCAACGAACACACCTATGCCGTCTATGCCATGGGAGAATTCGCAACCGAGATCGCGGGCCTACCAGTGGACGGAAACTTCGGTCTGCGCCTGGTGGATATCAACCAGCAGCTGTACGGGTACTACACCGGCTCCAAATCCACCAATTATCTGATACCTCTGCCCAGCGTGAATGTGCGCATCAAA
>Ga0302305_1000476_pt1 | contig 24308 bp, 21 predicted proteins | sample III_Palsa_E2_3_FD_198764 | JGI IMG/M metagenome (GOLD analysis project Ga0302305, IMG submission 198764) | Peat permafrost microbial communities from Stordalen Mire near Abisko, Sweden - III_Palsa_E2_3 | ecosystem: Environmental > Terrestrial > Soil > Palsa > Peat permafrost | place: Sweden... | reverse complement strand
CACCGTCGACTCCACACGGCCGCTAATGTCCACAGTGTAGTCACCCTCCCCGAGTTTGGCGCCCCGCACCAGCGTGGCCGGGCCGTTAATGCTGCCGGAGTAGATCAGGTACTTGATGACCTGCCCGTCCGCGTATGGCAGAACCGCGGCCAAATCGCCCCCCTTGATCACGATGTACGGGGTAATGCCCGTGACGCTGCTGATTGGGCCTCCCTGGTGACGCTCCTGCAATATGGAGACGGCAGACGGATAGACCGTATTGCTGTCATCGGCCCCTAAAGCGGCGAGGGCGGCCTCCGCGGACGGTAAACCCTGCCTCACTGGTCCTAGAAATCCGGTGTAAGCCCTCGGTGTCGGCGTCGAAAATGCAACGCTCATCGTCCCGTCTGCTGTGATTACTGAGGATTACGTGTTGAGGGTTTCTTGACCTGATGGTATCATAAGGTTCAGGTGTCGATTCCAGCCCGTGCCAAGCAACACCGTCATCCACATTTTGCAGACCTTAATCCCTCGCTGTCTCATCAGGGGATGCATGGGTCAACAGATCAAGCGTGAGGGGTGATCGCGGCGACATGAGATGAGAACTGGGGTTCTTATCTCATTCCGATGGCCAAAAGAGACCCCCCATCATTTCGTTGTCCCGAGGAATTGCCAACCCATAAGTTTGAGAAGATGTCTTTCATTGGAGGCGGCAACTGTCAGGCTCGTGGCGCATGCCATCAGCCACAATGCCAACAGCAACAGCAGCAGCAACAGTCGTGCTGCCAGAGGGCGCCTTCAGCGTGCATCTGCTGCCCGCCTGGTGCCCCGGGCTCACCTGGGATCAGCGGAATCCCGGGCGCCCCAGGAAGTCCAGGCCCGGCCGGGGCCCCAACTGGGGCGACTGGAGTCCCTGGCACTGCGGGAACTCCTGGTGCCCCTGGATTGCAGGGACCCATTGGCCCCCAAGGCCCGGCTGGGGCGACCGGAGGTCTCGGGCCTCAGGGTGTGCCAGGCGCGGTTGGTCCCGTTGGCCCCGCCGGACCAATTGGCCCTGCCGGGCCGCAAGGTGCCCCAGGGGGGCCTGGAATCCAGGGCATACCAGGCCCGGCAGGGCCGGCAGGGGGCCAAGGACCACCAGGCGTTGCAGGGCTGGCGGGGGTTGCCGGTCCTCCTGGTCCCGCTGGGGCAGCCGGTGGTCCTGGAGCACCGGGGGCTGTTGGCGCTCCCGGAGCACCCGGTACGCAGGGCATCCAGGGAATAGCCGGACCGCCGGGGCCAATGGGCGCGCAAGGACCAGCAGGGGCTCCAGGCTCTCCAGGCTCTCCAGGGGCCGCCGGGACCCCAGGAGCGGTCGGTGCCACTGGCGCTGCGGGAGTTGGGGGTGTTCTTGGCTACGCCGAGTGGACGAACACCACGACTCAGCCTCCAAACGACAGCATCGCTCCGGGTGCCGGAGTGACCTATCCCAATCTGGTATTCAACACCCTTGGAATTATCACGAGCACTGTCACCGGTGGCCAAGGTACCGCCTTCCTGCTTCCTATCGGGGTTTACAAGGTCGACTTTGGATCCAGCGGCACCAGCGGCTCAGGGGCTGCCTTTGCGATCTACACCTCCGTCACGCCTGGTGCACTCCCTGCCGGCATGGATCAAAACACCATTGTGGGGTCCTCAACATCGACCACGTGGATCCAGGGTGCGGCAATTGTGCAGGCACTCGCGCCCACCTACCTGATGATCAGCCCCGTTGTGGCGACGGTGGCGATCCCAATCGCCGGACCCGCGACGGGATTCTACGAGGCACGCATTACCTTCCTGCGACTGGCCTGATTTCCAACACGTTGATGATTTGAGGTCATTGGATGATTTTAAGATCAGGAAATATCGTTATTTCGCTCAACTCCTTCCCTCCTTTCTTTGCTGTTGACGGTGATGGAACTGATTGAAGACTTTCGTGCTCTCTTCTGCGTCGAGGGTTACTGGTCGCTGGCTGACGCTGATGTCGAGGCCAAGATCATCGCTTTTGCCGCTGAACACGGGGGCCAGATTCTATCTGTCTGCGGCCTGCCTTGCCGTCCTGTGACCTTCACTCACGATGAGTATGAGGACAAGCTCGCCTTCTGGGAGTTCTTTGGTGCGGCGCACGCGGCCCACACCATGCTTTGTCGCAATATGGGCGTCAAGGACACCTTCAAGTGGCAGACCATGATCCACGTCACCAGGCCTTACAACTTCAATCCTTGTTGATCAATCCTTATCGATTTGTCTTGTTTCTGCAAAGCAAGGTGAAAAAGACGAGATTACAATTTTCATTTTTTGATTGGTGTTGGGGCGGGGGGTAGTGGCGTCGGAGTGTTGGCGGTGTTGCCTGGGGTCATGATCCAATTGGTTGAGGGTAAGGTCGGGGATCTCGGGATCAGATCGGGGTTTTTGGTGGCGATGAGCCTCAGGATTTCGTCCCGTTGTTGGGAGAGCATGGATATAAGCGCGTCCACGTTGATACCCGACAGTTTCTGGACGTTGTCGGCCCCCAGGATGTTGCGGGCGAGGGTGGCGGAACAGAGAGCTTCGGAAGAGTGCTGGAAGGCGATGAGGAGCGAGGAGTCCTGATGCGCAATCGCCGCCGCCTGGCTGCTTTTGACCACCATGTCCTGACAGAGGTTGAGCACGTTCGGCGGGAACTGGGGCTTGTGGGTGAGAAACTTGCTGGCGATGATGACGATGATCAGGCCGGCAATCACCGCGACCGAGACCGTGATGAGGACCACCGAGGACTTGTTAGCAGCCTGCTGCTTCAGAGGGGGCTTCCCGCCGCCCTTTTCGGGCAGAGGTTGCTGGCGGGGTGCAAACATCGCCAAGTGGTTCTCCGGACGCACAATGCTTTATCACTGACCCACAGAAGATATCATCGGGCTCTTGTCCTCCTTCTTTTCTTTCGTATCACACCCGTTCAGGATGTCAGGCCCGTTGCTCATCCCCCAATCATGGTCTGAGGTCCCGCAGAATTTCCCACTTCCAGGCGCTGTGGCGAGGGCCGCCACGGCCTGTACCAGTTACACGTTTCTGGCTTCTCTGCTGAATGAGAAGCAACTGTTAGCCTTGACCGCTTTGCTGAGCTATCAGAACCCCACAAAAGGATACTCACAAAAAAAGCCAGAGGTCTTATGTCTGCTGCGGATCATCCAGGGCCAGGTGGTCATCCCCCGCTTCGTGGGCCTCAGGGTCTTTGGCCAGGCAGCAAGAAGCCTGGTCAGTGAAGGCGATGTCCTCAGCCCCGAGAAGGCGGCCTTCTGCGGCACCTTATTCTCGCTACAGCCTGGCTCCAAGAAGCAGGTCCCGCAGCAGGAGGCCTGCGACCATATCATGGCGCTGCAGCGGAAGGGGGTTCAATGTGGCTTCTTGAATCTGCCTTGTGGCTGCGGCAAGACCATCTGCATGGCGAACATCATTTCCCGGACCGCCCGCGCCACGCTGATCCTGGTCACCACTGCCGCGCAGCACAAGGAGGCGTTGGAGACGGTGGAGACCTTCTGCCCCGGACTGAGTGTGGGGCTCATCAGGGAGGACGTGTGCGAGCTCGACCGCGACGTGGTGATCGCCTTTGTCGAGACCCTCAGGAGCCCGGGCCGGCAGTTCACCTCTGCCCAGTTTGTCAGGTTTGGCGTGGTCTTCATCGACGAGGCCCACCATATCGCCGCCGACACCCTGAGCCGGCTCCTCATGACGCTGGTCAGAGCCCGCTACGTGTATGGGCTGAGTGCCACCATCAGGCGGGGCGACGGCCGCACCGAGGCCCTTTTCCACCTGATCGGCCCGGTGCTCTACTCCCATGTGAGGCCGCCAGAGGAGACAGCCAAGGTGACCGTCATCCAATTGGTGATGCCGGACAACGGCCGCGAGTCGAGGCTCAGAAAAGGAAATCGCCAGCAACTCGACCTGCCCGGGATGATCAATGATCTCTGCGATGACATAACCCGCACATCGGTCGGTGTGCGCGCGATCTGGGAGCAGTTCTCAAAGCCTCTGGGAGAGGGCGAGCGCAGGCGCCGCTTCATCGCGGTCAGTCATAGGAAGGCAAACATGGAGGATGTGGTGAGACTGATTCAGAAGTTGGCGCCAGGCATGCACTGGGTGTGCTACGCCTCCGAGTTCTATCTTGGGTTCGCGGAGGAGCCGGCGGAGGGACTGAACTTCGAGGAAGTCATCGAGTCACGCTCGGCGGCCGTCAGCATCGGGCTCCTGAGAGGCGGCCAGGCCCCCGGAAAGACGCCGGCGGCCCTTGCCTGGCGAATCAAAATCGGCAGTCTGCTGAAGTGCGTGGACTTTGTGGTGTCGATCATCCAACTGGGAAGTGAGAGCTTCAATTCGCCGGAGATCGACACCGAGGTCCTCTTCACACCCTGCGGCGACCCAGAGCAGATCTTTGGCAGAACGCAGCGTGGCCACGACGGCAACAACCACCCGCTGATCTACGATCTGGTGGATGACTACGACGACATGATCCGCGGTCTCGCCAGAAAGAGATTCAAGATGGGTGAGAGCCTGGGCTACAATATGCAGCGCCATGATCTGGAGTCACCTGATTTTAGGCACCTGATGGAGCCCATCACAGGCGAGATTCCAGTCACCCGCATGATCGCGAGGCCCAGACCTCCCCGGGCTCCCAGGGCCCCAAGAACCTCATCCTCATCATCTAGGAAGCGTACCGCGGCTGTGGTGGAGGATGAGATCGTTAATGCCGACGCTGATGATGAGGACCACGATGGGGACAATAACGATGGGGAAATCGAGGAGGATGATGACGAGGGCATGGAGCAAGAAGTTCTGGAGTCGGGAGGCTCACCTCCCGGGGAAGGTGAGGCGTCGGATGCCCCTGCGACGCCCCCTCCCTCAACGACGCGTGTCACGCGGCGCAGCAGCAGTTTAAGTCCGAACCAGGCTTCCACTGCGGTTGCGTCATGTACCTCCCCGCCAGCCTTCTCCTCGAGCGACATATCGAAGATAACCGCTGCTCTGGCTGTCAAGCGCTCGGCGCCACCCCCAAAAAGGGTCAAGTTGGCCGCTGATGTCGCTGGCGCCAAAGAATGACAAATTTCATGCTCTTTTTTGATGATGTCATATTCCCGCGACTCCATTCTTCCCCCCAATAGTTGTCTCGTTTAATCTTTTTTTGAGCCTGCCTCCAATTGCATCCTCCGAGATATGTACTTGTCCACGACGAGCGATGAGGCGCAGAGGTGGGATGACCCTGACTTTGACCAGACTTTTTCTGGGGTGGAGATGGAGCTTCACTATGCCATCGAGAGGCACGATGTGGAGCGGGTGAAGCGCTGCGTCGCATCGTTCGCGGAGAGAAATGGCGACCCCAGGTTCCGGGGCTGCTGCGGCTTCTCGTTCCTGCACCAGAAGATCACCTGCGGCGGTGACAAGACCTTGGAGCTCTTTGACGAGCTCATGAAGATTCCAGGCATCGACGTGAATCAGACGGCACCCGATGACGACGCCGAGCACAGTGACCCCGCGCTGAACTACTGCGGTGACCACTGTGCCCCGAAATGTGCTGCCCGCCTCATCAGGCACCCAGACCACAGGTTCGTGAGACCCACGCGCGTGCTGTGGGACGCGCTCTGCAGCGGTGACGTCGACTTCGTGCGGGCCTTTCTGGAGAAGGTCCCCTTCGATGAGGTCAAGTGGGAGGAGCGCAACTGGCTCGAGACCATCCACTATCATGAGGACTACCAGAGACTGCACGCTGAGTGGGATGCGATCTGGGATGCTCGAAACATCGAGCAGGATCGTCTGTGGGATGAAGAGGAGGCGAGACTGCAGGAACTCCGGGACACCGCGCCGACCGTGTCCCGATTGGGGTATGATGACGTGAGCTTGGAGAGCCTCGAAGATCGATTGCCGCATCCGGATTCCCCTGACGAGGGCGCCGGAGATGAGGGTGGCATTCAAGAAGGGCCACACGAAGTTTGCGAGGCAGAGGAAAGAGACCCAATGGCACCACAGATCGCCGATTTATCCGGAGATTCAGCCCATCAGGAGGAGGATGAGGAAGATCAGGAGAATCAGGAGGATCAGGAGGTGGAGGAGGTGGAGGAGGTAGAGGACGAGGAAGGGGAAGGATATGAAGATGTCTGCCTTGAGGACGAGGACGAGGATGTGCGCAACTGCGAATTTGGCGAGAAAGATGTCTACGCCACCAGGATGAGATTCTTCACCCCGTTGCGCTTCGCCCGCTGGCGCCAGGTCGGCGAAATCGCGTCGGTGCTGGAGACCTACCTTCGCAGTCATGGCCTCGACATCCCGGACGCGTCGCCAAGTGACCTGCTCCTCCCTGATCGGGGGCCCCGCAAGCTTTAACTCAAGACCTGGTGATGCATGGGCTCTCCGAGGAGGACCAAGACCTCTCTTCGCTTCATTTTAGTTTGACAACACAGACCTGCTTTCAGTTGTCTTGTCCTCTCAGCCTTTATTCACAAGATAAAGGATTGTTCTCAAAATATGAAGGTTTTCTTTCCAGGAGTTGCCACTTTTATCGACGTCACTGAGGCTGTGGGCAAGCTCTTTGGCTGGGTGCGGTCTGGTCCTGCGGAGGAAGGTGTCATCGAGGATCTGGGGCGGGGTGTGGGGAAGGGGTTCAGGGTCGCAGGCAGGCGATGGCACATGTCATGAAACGCCCTGAGCTCGCCGGCCTTGCAGTAGTACCCCTTCCCCTGGCCAGGCCCAGGCTGGTTCAGGTAGTGTGGCTGGTAGAGGTCCTCCGCTGCAATGAAGCCCATGAAGTGGAGCGCCACCCTGCTAGGCAGTGAGTTCTGGTTGGTGTTGGGGTTCAGCCAGGCCTGCAACTGCTGCGGCTCCGCCATAAGATACATGAGGACCAGCGCATCGGCGGGGTTCTGGGACTTCCAGGCAGGGGCGAGGATGCCGTTCCCGATGGCGATCGTGGTCTTCACGTCCACCTGATAGTCGTCGATGGAGGCGTCAAAGCGGTCCCTCGTGTGCGAGCAGCAGGTGGTGTCCCCGGTCTGGTCCTCCAATTCAAACAGCCTGCAGAAGGCCACCTCACCTAGCAGCCCCTGCAGGTGAATGTCGACATCAGTTCTGGCGGAGTAATTGCGATTTTGTGTCCTGCCGCGCTCGTTCGCGTCTTGCCGCTCCCTGGCCAGCCTGATGCAGGTGATGAGATCAATCTTGTCCAGAAAGCACGAAGTATTGGCGGCTATGATGGGTAGCTTCCCTCGCATTATCATACCACAGGATGACGGCAACGACAAACATCCATCTGAGATGGATTTTGCTGACGGCAAAAGTGACGATGATGTCGGTTGTGATGCCATATGAGAGCTTGGCTTTTTAGCCCTGAGAAAGGAGATGTTGCACTACACTTCTTGAGTTTAAAGTGGGGGACAAGATACGATAGAGAGTCAGATGTAGAACACGCCGTTGCTGGGATTGAAGGGCACCTTCGCGGATCTGTTGGTCTGGGTGGCGGTGTCGTAGGCGCAGGTGGTCATGCCCTCGGCGACACATTCCCTGTTGAAGGCGCCGTTGTTCACCCCACCTGGGGGCGTCTGACTGCACCAGATCTTGCCCAGCCTGATGTCCCCGGCATTCTTGGCACCCTGGAGGCGAGCCTTGTACTCGGGGTCACCGGCGTACTCGCTCCGGCTGTAGGTGCTCGGGTTGGCCATCACAGGGTATCCGGTGGCCTCCTGGACCCAGTATTCGCAGATGGAGTTGGCCTTGCCGCTCGCCTGGTGGAAGTCTGTGTAGGTCGGGGTGACGACGCAGTCTGTCGGCGAGCCCAAGCAGCCTAGGGAGGCGTTGATCGCCTCGGCGTTGGTGGCCGAATACTCGCCCCCGCGACAGGGTGTGTCGAGGTGCTGGGTGTTGGAGATGACGTTGCCGCCCGGATCAGTAACCAGGTCGCCAAGGACTGTCAACTCGCGCTTGTCGCAGCAGGGAAACCCCGGACCCCAGCCGGCTTCCACATTGCAGTCATTGCACTTGTCACCGGCAAAGTTAGGTTTGCAGATGCAGGCCCCACTCTGATCGGTGCCTGACGTTCCAGGCCCGTAGCAGCCACCTGCACACGCGCCCGGGCAGGTCGCGGCGGTATAGGTCCCATTCCCCGGGTCGTACACACAGAAGCCATTGACACAGGAGTAGTCAAGCCCAGGCTCGGGGCCACCTCCCGCGCCGCCACCTCTTGCACTGAGGGCGGCCCCCAGAATGAGGAGAAGGACAACAACTCCCGCGATCACCAGGCCCGCGATAAGCCACGGTGACATTTTCTTCTTCGTGGTGGTGGTGGTGGTGGTGGTAGCCTTCGCGCTGACGGTGGCGCTATCACCGCCGGTATCGGCGACAGTGGCCATTTCTCTCTCTATCAACGCGACTTTGGCTGGGGCAGGACAAACTTTAATGAGGGAGACGCCAGGTTTATTGGAGAATACGCACGTCGCTGAGGTCCTGCCCCTGGGCTGACACACCGGTGTCCAGGTTGCAAGTGTGGGCGTAGCCGGCCACGCAGTTGCTCTGATACTGTGTTGAGTTGTTGTCCGCGGGCGGGAAGGGCTGGCACCAGACGTCACCGGGGATGATCTTCTTGGCCTTGACGTACTCCGCAAAGAGGCTGCGATACTGGCGGTCGTCAGTGATGTTGGCGTTGTGACCGACGGGGGCGCCCGGAATAGGGGGCTTCTTGGGGTCCGCCTCGTCGTTCCAGACCCACTGCTCGCACTGAAACTGGAAGTTCCTGCCGCCGAGGTCCTTGTATCCGCCCGTCCAGGTGGCAGTGGAGTTGCAGCCGCTGGCACCGAGGCACTGCCTTGCCGCCTGGTTCTGGGGGTTATCGTCCGCGGGAGCGCCCACGCAGGGTATGTTCATCCCGTAATCTGAGTCGTTGCCGCTCCGGGGGGCCTTGGCCCCCCACTGCATCTGCTGCCGATCACAGCAGGGGTAGCCTGGGCCATAGCCTGCGGCGCAGAGTTCGCACTTGGTGTTCTGCCCCACGACCCCGTACCCCTGCTTGCAGACACAGGTGCCATCGGCATTAGCGGAAGCAGTGCCTGGCTCGGCGCAGGGAAGGGGACACTGCAGCAAACACTCCTCGTGCGTGTAGGCACCCTTTGCATCGGCCGTGCACGTACCGTCCGCGTTGCACCGGAACTTGCCCGTCACAGGGGGCGTGCTAGCACCTGCGACCGCCCCGAGGATGATGAAGAGGAGAATGAGTCCCCCGATGACCAGGCCGGCGATGAGCCAAGGTGACATCTTCTTTTTTGGCGGCGCCACCGGTGCCACAGGTGCCGGGGCTAATAGCGCGCGAAAAAGAGCAGCATCGGATGATTGAGGTGGAGGAGCAGGATTCGAGGGCACCACGCTGGCTTCGTCTGCCATGGCTCGATGTCGGGTGCAGAGAAAGATTCGGTGCCCTGGTTAGAATGACAACCTTTATTGATCTCGCGCCAGACTTTCCGCCCTGGAATTTAATTGCCGTCCAAGTTGCCTAAGGTGACCGGATTGCTGAGGCCGCTGTTGGTGGAGGTCCAGGTGTCACCATTGAGGGTGCAGGTGGCAGCGCCCGCGGGCACGCAGGTGGCCGTGTAGTTGCCAGAGTTGGTGTTGGAGCCGGTGGCGAGCGCCCCCGGGTCAGAGCAGAACACCTCGCCGTGAACAATGTCTCCCCTGGTCACGGCACGCGCGAAGTCGTCCCTCCAGCGGGCGTCGTCGTCAAAGTAACTGTCATCCCAGCGGACCGGCCGCCCGTTGATGGCGCTCACCCACTGCTCGCACCCGAGCCGCACGTTCAGGCTCCCCGTCTGCGCGAACTCGCCCGTCCATGTCGAGGTCGCCTGGCAGTTGGTGAGGCTGCTCCCGTAGCAGAGCCTGGCACTCCGGCTTTCGTCGTCGTTCCCGTTTGTGAAGTCCGGCCCAATGCAGGGGGTGACCATCCCGAAGGGTGCATTATTCCCCTGCTCAGCCGACCTTGTAGTCCAGGTCATGCGGGACCTGTCACAGCAGGGGAAGCCCGGGCCCTTGCCTTCCACACAGGCATTGCAGAGAGGGCCAGCGATGCCGGGCCTGCAGGCGCAAGTCTTGTCCGGGTTGAGGATGGCGGTCCCGTCAGGATTCTGCCTCGTCCCCTGAGGATCACAGCCCTGGTCCACGTCGTTGCACTGCGCGGTGCACTCGGCCTGCGTGTAAAGCCCGGCGGGATCAGCCACACAGGTGAAGGTGGCCTTGTTGCAAGTCCACCCCTTGCCCTCCGGTTCAGGCGTTGTGCCCGCGCTTCCAATGGCCCCCAGAATGATGAAAAGCAAGAGGAGACCGCCGATGACCAGCCCGGCGATGAGCCAAGGGGACATCTTCTTCTTGGGGGCTGGGGCAGCGACGTCTGGGGCTGGGGAGCCCGCCCCGGATCCAAGGAGGGCCTGAAGAAAATCCGCATCCCCTCCCCCAGCGGGTGGCTTCGCTGTAGGTGTTGACGCCGCGGAGGCTGCTGTTGCAGGTGGCGATGACATGATGCTGTTCCACAGATTTCTACTCCCCGTTCTTGTTCGCTGTTTAACACAACTTGCGCGCGGAAGAATATCGACAAGAATATCGAGAAGAATATCGGGGAGAATGTCGGGAAGATTCAATCGCACGAAGTCCCGAAAACAGGGACCACCTCGTTGCTGGGCCGCAAATTTACTCACTGGGTCGAAGACGCCGGTTTCTTGGTGAGCCAGAGCGCCAGTAGGGTCCCAAGGACCAGCAGCGCGATGATCAGGAACACCAGCAGCGACCACCAGACGGCATTCATCGGGTTGTTTGTGCCGCCCGAGCCTGACGTCTTGGCGTTACCCTGGCCTGCGGCGGTGTCGTTCAGAGATTCGGAGACGAATGGTCTTCCCACCAGCCGCCACGACGTGTGGGGACCTGGGGCGAGTGTCACCTGGCTCCCTGCGGTGCTGTCGGTGAACGACGACAAGAAGAGCGAGGGGTCTGCGACGCTCGCGAACTTCACCGGCTCCCCGACTTTCAGGAACTCGCCCGGTGATCTCGGTGACAGGAGATCACCCGACTGCAGTATCCACTGGCTGTTGGGCGCCGATCCCGAGGTAGCGGGATCAGGGATGTCTATGACAACTTGGCCCGATATCCCCAGGATTGTGAGTAAGCCTGCCTTTCCCACCAGGATCACCGTGTCCCCGTAACGCAGTGCACGATCGTTCGAATCGCCTGTGTCACCCTGATCACCAGAGGATGGTGTCTCCAGCGGCTTGAGGCGCAACTCAAGCGGTTTCTCTTGTTCGACCAGGCGGTCGCGGTTGCCCTGTGACCGGTTTTGCTGCAGACAGCCAGTGGTCAGCGCCTGCACAGCCGGCGTCGAACTTGAGGAGAGGAGAAGCCAGCACCTTGAGGTGGCGTCCTTCTGCCCGCGGTGGCAGCCCTGGCAACCAGGGTCATGCTCGTTGTAGAGAAAGAGGGGCGTGGCGGCGGTGACGATCTCCCCCATGGCAGGGAAGTTGCGCGGGTGGCAGTTTTGGTCGCACTCCCGGGCGGACACGTAGCCCCGCTCCTGCATAGCCGGCGGGATGGCCACCCCGGGACCAATGCCAGACAGGCAACTCGTCCCCACCTTTCCACTATTCTCATCGTACTCGGGCTGGCAAAAATGAAATTTCGAGGTATCGCCATTCTGCGCCACCGTGTGAGACGCTTGCTGCTGCTGTTGTCGCTGCCCCTGATTTGCCTCGTCGGCACCACCTGGCCACATGGGCAACATCAGCGGGGCGGCGGCGGCAACGTTGGCGCTGGCTGTGCCGGCGTACTGGGCCATCATGGAGGTTACTGGCACTGGCGCCTGGGGGATGGCCGTCACTGCGATGTCCGGCGGCGGTGGATACCCCTGCGACTGCTGGGCGTTTTCGTCAAGGATGAACATCGAGGTCATCCCCTGACCCCCAAAAGCGCTCATCTCTCGCGCGATTTCTTCCACTAAACGGGTCTCTGTGATGTGTGTGACGTTGAGTCGGCGCTGGTCTCCGGCACGATTTCGCTCTTTGGTTGCAAGTCCCATTTAATTTTTTGAAGACGTCACCACCATGGTAAAGAACCCATCTTGCCGGCCTCATCAATTCCTGCGGCAAAGAAAGATAGATCAACCGATCAAGGTGGAGGGGTAAAAAAATGGATAACGATGATGATATCGCGCTGTCGTCGGCAACATCGGCGATCCCGGGGTGGTCGGTGGCCGAGGTGCGCAAGGGGCTGGCCATGCTGCGGGCCAAGTGGAAGGCGCGGAGCCCGCACCAGCCCCTCATCCCCAGCCAGTGCCTCTTCAAGAACCTCTCCATGGCCGAGTTCTCCGTCATCTTCCTCATGGGCCAGCACAACAAGCGCCACCAGAAAACCAAGGCCAAACCAACATCCACAACTCTCCCCGTTCCAGCGGCGTCGTCCCCCGGGGCGTCAAGTCACAAAGGCGGCCATAGGCGTCCACACCCACCCGCGCAACATCTGCCCAGCCGTCGGCGGAGCCCGCCCACCCGCCCTCACCCAAACAACCCACCTTCCTCGTCAGCCACGTCTTCTTCATCTTCTTCATCTACCCTGTCTCATCAGTCTCCTCTGCCTCCCCAGACTCCTCTGACCCGTCCTGCGACGCGGTCACCTGATGAAGGGTCTTCTCCAGAGCTATAATGAGGGCGCAGTCCCTGTGCGCCTGGAGGCAGTGTGCCAGGTCCACGAGGTCGCCCGTCACGCCCTTCAGGGTGCGGAAGAGGCGCTCCAGGGGAGCCGCGATGGGGTGGAACAGGTCGCCCTGCACCACGATCATGTTCCTGAGGTTGGCGGTGTGGCGCCCTGACCTGGCCAGCCTCTGTCTCACCAGGGAGGCGGCGTTCTCCCTCTCCCTCGACACCCGCTCGTCGACCGCACCCTGGATGTGGCGCGTGATCCTGTCGGCCTCGACCCGCAGCGCCCTTGACGCGTCCGCCAGCGACCTCCTGAGTTGGTCGGAGCGCATCTGCTCCTGGCACTCCCTCCGCCGCCTCTCCGCCAGGAACTGCCTCGCCTGGCCCTCGCCGTACGCGTGCAGGGCGCGGAGCCGCTCGTGCGGGTCGACCTTGTGCAGGCTGAGTTCCTGCTCCAGCATCGCCAGGCGCTGCCTCGACTCGCGGAGGCCCAGCGAGTCCGCGTGGTCCTTGTGCTCCAACTGCTCGGTCACCCTCAGGTACTGCGCCTCCCTGTTCATGTCATCGCCAATAAAGAGGAGGGGTCTTGGTTTTTTGAGCAGTGTCGCCGAGAGGTGGAGCAGGTGGTTGGTCAGGCCCACCCCAAAGGGATCCTGCTCAAACTGGGTGCTGCGGCACGACTTGGCGCCCCCACTGGCCGCGAGCTCCGGGCAGATGCTCTCCACATCCACCCATAACTGGGTCACCTGCTGCAGGTGGCTTCTATGCTGGCTCCGGGCCAGATTCTCGGGGTCCGCAGCCTCCTGAGGCCGCTCCCGGGGGCGCTGAGACAGCACCGAGTGCGGGTTCTGCACCAGCCCACGCTGATAGGTCTGGAGAATGATGGCCCTGCGCGAGTGGTACTGGACCTGCAGCGCGTCAAGGCGGGCGCAGATTTCCCCGAAGCCGACCCTCAGCAACTTGCGAATGCGGACCCTCAGGTTGGAGGTCAGGGTGACCAGGGAGGGCGGATCCTCTAGGAGATCATCCAGCAGTTTGCGGACCGTCACCACGTAGCCCCCCGGGCAACCCCGGAGGATCTGTGGGGCCAGGCTCCCCTTCAGAAACTCCAAGGACTCAAGGGCCTCCTCGGTCTTACTCTCAATCAGATCCTGCAGCGGCAGGCCGGACCACATCAGGTCATCCTCCCAGCCAGGCTGACCCGTGATCTTGTCACGCACTCGCTTGGAAACATGGTGCCAGTGAGCCAGGGTGACCTGCTCCTCACACCCGGAGGCATCCACCTGGTCCTCCTCAATCTGCTCCAGCGCTTGCACCGGCCGCAGCCGGGGCACATCACCCCCTGCCAGCGCTGACCTCTGGGCGCCCTTCGGCTCACCGAGGAAGTCCCTGCCGCCCCCGCTCGCGCCTCCAACCCCACCACGCCCTCCAATCCGGAGATTGAGCCAGCCTCCTGGACCGTCGTGGCTGTGGAGGGGATTGACGCCAGGGGCACCCAGACCTGGAAAATCGTTCGCCGGTGGCGCCACGCGGAGGGTGAAACCTGGCTCGGAGCCGATCATCTGCATCGGTTCGTCGCGCTCATGGGCGTACCCGGGGCCTCCGCCGCTGCTACTGCTGCCGTAATCTGGACCACCATCTTGCTCCTCTTCCACCTCCCCAGATTCTTCATCATCCCGGTGGCCTCCACTCTCCCGGCCGTTGTTGTCGTCATCGGGGCGCGTCTCTCCTCCCATCACAACATCTTGCTCCTCTGCTTCGAGCGCACGCGACGCCCCGGACGCCAGGGACGCCAAGGACGCGACCCGTGGCTGACCCTCTTCACTCCGCTGCTGACCTGATGGCATCGGCGAGGGGACCCCCTGAGGCCGACCGTTGACAGGCAATGGCCGCCGCTCTCGGGATTGGGGCTGAGGCCGTGGCTGTGAATCTTGCCTCTGGCTGCCGGCTCCTGTGCCTCCGCTCCCCTTGCTCTTCTTGCTCGCCAGGCTGATGTCGCTCGCGATTGGGGAACCTCTGGCACCACCGGCACGCGCTTGTTCATCGTGTCGCGGCACCCATAGATCAGCCTCATCAACCTCATCTCCCATTCCTCACAACCTCCCACTCTGACGCTCCCTCAGACCTCTGCTTTCAGACCTCACTGACGACACCCCTCTTGAGACTGACTTTGAGTGTGCGCAACCGCGGCAGAGACAGATGAAGATGAAGATGAAGATGAGATGAAGATGAAGATGTGGCGATTACGAGCTTTGCAAAAACAATACTCATATTACTTTTTCCCCCCAAAACAACGCGACCGAAGCAGCCCCTGACGAAAGGAGATCTCAGGGGAAGCTATGTCAGGCGCCCGCAGGAGTCGGGGCAGTCCCAAGAGGTGGCAGGGCAAGGTGAGCCCAGCGCTGCATCTCAGCGCCGCGCGGCGGCATGTACACAAGATGCGCCGCACAGGTCCTGCGCTCGCCATCAATCGACACAGCGTAGACAGGGAGGAACGACGACTCAATCACCCTGTTGTCAAGCAGTGAGTGTGAGAGAGCCACGGCACCAGAAGCAAGCCGACCATCTCCAGGAGCCGACTGCAGGAAAACGAGGTTCATGGCAAACAATGATATGAAGACAAAGGTGACGAGAACAATGAGAAGAGTGAGGAGGAGGACGGCAAAGAGCGGACTTACAGCAAGACGAGCAGGAACGTCGACCTCCCCCGCAACGAAGGTGAGGACCGGACAGGCGAGCAGATTGAACTGACACCTGTAGAGATCACGCAGCGCCGTCCCCTCTGGCGAAGGAGACCTTGAACCCGCGCCTGAACCTGCGCCTGAATAGGACCCAGAGTTCTCGGAAACTCCGCCGCTCCCCATGTGATCAGGATCAGTTATGTTCAGATTCGGGGCAGGATACAACTGCGATGCCAGGACTGAGGCCGGAGGTCTGGCTAGGCCGCAGAATTCGGGAGCCTCGATGAAGCGGTCGGGCACCATGAGCGGTAGCAGGAGGTAGGGCGGCGCCGCAGGGGGAGCGAAACCACAAGAGGCGGCGGCTGCCTCTGCTCGCTGAACAAGGGCAATGATCTTCATGTGAAGCGCGTGCTCACCCACCGGCCGCGGATCGAAGAGGTAAAGCCTGACGTCCCGCAGCATCGCCAGGAAATCACCGCTTTTGGGGCAGAAGTCCCGGGGCAGCGAGGCCTGCACGGCCATCCAGCGCGCGAGAAAGTGGGAGATCATGCAGATGGCAACCTGAAAGCGATGACGATGAGTCCGCGAGAGGAGATTCACGTCCCGCGGGGTGCAATGGGTCATCTCGTGCACGAAGCAGCACGCCACCACGTGAAAGAGATTCTCATGGATGAGAAAGTTGGGCGTCATCACGGCCACAGGTCCCGGCAACTGGAACAGGAAGCACCTCAGCGGCCACAGCCCATTCTCCGGCCTCCCGCCAGTCTGAGGGGCCGCAAGAGAGCCACCCCTCTTCGCCTGGGAGAGGGATGCAAAATGGGCCAAGTGGCCGAACGGCGACGACCACGCAGCACAAGAAGACGGAATAGAAGAGGAAGAAGAGGAAGCTACGGTGGTGGCGGAGGCTGCGGTGGTGATGAAGAGCCCGAGATCGGCGTCGCGGGTGAAGTGAACACAGTGTCCGAGGACCTGGGAGAGCCTCCACAAGATTGAGTCGAGGGAGGAGAGCAGTGCCAGCACCTCCTGGAGCAACCAGAGGAGGGCATCTGAACGCTCAGAGATGCGAAGGCGGTGGAGCAGGCGCTCGACAGGCACCTGCGACGAGAAGCAGGCATCCGCGCGGCAGATTTCTCTCAACGGCACTAGGCGGGTGGGCAGTAGATTGGGGACACTGCCCTCATCCGCCGGGTGACACACGAAGCCATCAGTAAAGAGGAGCAGCATCCGCTGCAAAAGCAGATGACGCATCCCATCCGTCTGCTGGCGCTCGGAGCATGTGAGAAACATCGAAGCCGTGATGGCGGGATCGCCGAGACGCTGAGATAGCAGCGTGCGGGAACAAGCAGATCGCAGCAACTTAACAAACGCCAACTCAACGTCCGCGGCAGACACATCGCCCATCGTCTGACCTCTGAGATAACAACACACACTGAAAGTGAGAAGATCAGAAAGGAGCGGCAATCAGCACACACCCGCCTCATTGGCAGAATCAAATAGAGCGACAACGACAGGCGAAGATCGATGATCCAAAATCTGATAGCGAGATATCATTATCTACACGGACATCTACTCGACAATATCATTCACAATCACAGAGTATCTGATGGCAAGATAGATTGTCACATCATGATGGGAATATCAAATTCGAAGATGATCTACACATCCTGAAACCCATAATGTTGAGGGAAATGTTGTGTTCGAACAGAACCGGATGAGGTGATGGTAAAAAAGAAGAGGAATCATGGATTAAGATATCCAAACGGTGATCATCAGATCGGGTGGAGAAGATAGCGACCGATGTCAGTGTCAAATGATGTAGTCAATCAGCGCCTGAAGGAGGTGAACGACATCGTCGAGGGCCGCACCAGGGCAACGCTGGATACCTATCTGGCCGCCAAGGCTGAGGAGACCGGGACCAACCTGAAGAATGAAACCCGGAACCAGGTATACCTGCTGGTGACTGGCACCCTCGCCGTCATGGTCTCCCTTGCTGGAAACGAACTCGCCGTGCAGATGCTGAACAAGGTCGCCCCGAAGCGCCGCATCGCCGTGCAGGCGCTCTATTTCGTCGGGATTTTTGTTGCCACCATCGTCGTAGCGGTCTTGTTGAAGTTGAACTTTCAGTGATGTTGCTATCCAGCCAAACTTTTCTGGAACACATCTGATGCGAGATCAATTTGAAGTTTGAAGAGAAATTGTTTTTGTGATCATCAAAGAAAGTGAGATGACAGCCCTTGGTTATCCCCACCTTCTTGATTCCGCGATCAAGGAGTCAGGTGATCTCATCGACAATCACGGAGATCGTCAAGTCCGAACGGATATCAGCGATAATCCTGATAATCCTATGGCACCATCAGAGATGGCACATCGACTGACGAAGATGCTACTCATGTCCACACTTCCTGCAGCCGATCAGGGTGCAAGATCGAAGAAGGTATCACTGATAGTGCCAATGATAAGGGCGGGCGTGATCACCCAGCAGAGATCGAAAGCGATCGCCATATCAGGCCATCCGCTGATCCCGCTGATCAGCGACACCACCAGATGTTGGAGCTACAACGCTGAGCATCACCTTTTCCCTGATCTTCTCCCGTGGCGATCTCCAATCGAGGAAGATGACAATATCCTGGATACCTGAAGGTACAGTCTTCTTCTTCAACATTGTGATATCTCAAATACAGTGATCAGCCCACAATTTGACACAGTGCCATCATCACGGCCGGAAGAAGAAGGACCTTTCGGCTGCCCAGGGTACCTGCCTCGGATAGGTGGAGAAGTGCATCACCCACCGGCCCGGGAACCCGTGCTCCTGGAGGATGAGATTGCTGTCGAGGAGATTCAGTGTTGGGATGACACTTGGGCCCTGCGTCGGCAGCGGCATATTTTCCTCCACCAGCGACGAGGCGGTCACCGGCACCAGGTCCTGGTTTACCCTGAAGAGCGGCGGGCGGCCGCTCACCGGTGGGCTGTCGAATAGAATCCTGAAGTCGCTCGGAGAATCCTGTATAAGCATCATCTTCGGTTTCCGAATGTCCTGTTCCTTTGCTACTTTGATTGCTTGGGCTGCTTTGAGATTTTGATAACTTGATATCTTGATCGGTGTCCGCACTGATGGCGATCTTGTGGTTTATCGAAAAAAGCTCCCAATTTAAAAGCAAAGCGCACCCTGCCCGCGCAAAGATCGGATCATCACAGGTCGCATGATCCTTGTATCACTTTATCACTTTTTGATTTCCGTAATCATCTTTGGATCTAGGATATGATCTTTGAGGGCCGCGATACTCTCGCGCTGAGTGGTGGTGGTGGGAACGGGTTTGTGGAGCTCGGGCTGCTGCAGGAACTGGCGATGACGTACTGTCCCTCGAGCCCCCTCCACCTGCAGTTCAGGCGCTACATTGGCTCGTCAGTCGGTGCCTTCATTGGCGCCGCGCTGTGCTTTGGTCTGGCGCTTGAGGGCATCATGCACCTCTTGTTCACCCTGCCCCTCCAGGAGCTCATGATCGAGAGCGGCAACCTGCTGAACCTGCTCGATCACGGGGGATTGCTCAACCTCGACGAGGTGGAGGCGGTCATCGACACGTCTCTCCAGGGGATCGGCCTGCGCCCCGGAATCAACCTCCGGGATTTCCTGCTGAGGTGTGACGGCAGGGAGTTCACCGCCACTACCTCCAACCTGATATTGGAGAGGACCGAATACCTCAACGCCGACACCGACCCGCACCTGCGCCTGTCGCGGGCGATCGCCCTCAGCATGTCCTACCCGGGGATCGTGTCCCTCACCCCCTTCAGGGAGGGTGTGTGCACGGACGGGGGCCTCTTCTGCAACCTGCCCATGAACTACTACCCGATCGCCAAGACCCTCGCCATCTCCCTCGTCATCATCGGGTCCCTTGAGACCCAAGGTGAGCGCGCCGGCACTGAGACCAGCCCTGAGTCCGGAACTGAGAGCGGGGCTGAGACTGGAGATGGAGTGGAAGGCCTGAAGAGGCGGCAGCAGCAGAAGAGGGCTAGACACGGCGGGCCGAGCGCGCGCGCGAGAATGGGGGCCAAGGTGAAGTCGCTGACAGGCTCTGCGGGGCTGGATGTGCGCTCAAGCGGCGCGCTGATGCTCAACGCCCTCGCTAGCCGGCTCCTGAGCGACCAGATCCTCACCTTCAGGCGCGACCCAGAGTGCCTCATCCTCACCGGCTTCTGCCAGAAGAGCGGGATGAAGCCGGTCGTCGAGCCCGAAGAGGCCCTGGCCCGGGTGGTCCAGGGGCGCAATTCCGTCAAGGTGCTCCAGATCGCCGGTGGCTGCTGCCTTCAACTCGTCCACCGCTTCTTCCGTCCATCAGCAGATGGCAGTGTCTCTGCGTCATTGGCGACGTCGTCCATCGTCGATCATGGATCCTGATCTTGCGTTTTTTGAATGTGTGATGTGTGATGTTGATGGAAGGAAGCAACGTCTGTCACCATCGAAGTGTTGAATCATATCCCTGCCCAAAAGGTGGGCCCTGATACATTTGTGTTTGAGTTTGAAAAGGCTGAATCTGCCGCCCTTGATGGGCACGGTTGCGCGCGGTGGCAGACAGCAGCAGCGAGAGGAGGATGACACTGGTGATGGCCATGATCAGCAGGGTAACCACCAGCCATATGACCGTGTTTAGCAGTGTCTGCGCGCTGATGGTCACCGAGTTCGCTGAGGCCCCTGTTGCCGGGTCTCGCGGGGTGGGCTTGTAATTCTGCGGAGGATGCACCGCGAACGCGGTCGAGAATGGGTTCTGAATGTTCTGAGCGTTTTGAGGATTTTGTCGGTTCTGAAGGATCTGAGGGTTCTGATGGGGCGTCAGATCGCGGCGCTGCTGTTCCAGCCGGAGGTCACTGTTCTCCTGGAGGGCCTTCAGGAGCGGGCCCAGATAGTCCACCCCAGAAGTCTGCTGAAGCGGCCAGGTCCCTTGACCATCAGCAAACTGCTGCTGCTCGGGGTGCTGCTGTAGACCGGGAAGAGGGACGTGCTGCTGCTGGTACGGCGAGTGTCCCTGCTGGTGCGACGCGCGAGGCATGGGCTGGCCTCCGTAGCCGCTGTTAAAACCATACCCTCGGTGCCCTCCATGCCCTCCTTGGTCGCCGTAGGCCTCATGGGTCTGCCTCTCGCTGCTTCCTCCCTGTCCGTAGCCTCTCCTGGCGTCCTGATACTGCTGATATTGATGGCTGTTGGGGCTGACAATGTTGTCCCATACATCATCTAACGGTGTGATCGTGACTGGCATCCAGTATTCATCTGAAGATTCTTTCCTCGTTCAGGCCGCGATGGTGGCTCCTCGAGATATCAGTTCGTGGAAATCGAGGGTACTCTGATGATGGGACGGAGAGGTTCAGTTTAGCCCCGATCGTTTACCTTCCAAGGCTGAGTATTTTGGTGCTCTTTGTTATCCGACCCAGTCCTCAAGACAAAGAAATGGACATGTTCTCAACAACTCAAGCCCGCCGGGTGATCTTCCGCTTCGGGGGCGCTGGCGCTGCCTGTGGTCCCAGCGCGGCCCCTGGCATCTGGGCATTCATCGCGGGATTCTGTTGTGATGGCGGCTGCTGGAAGTACTGCTGTCCCGGCTGCTGCGGATTCGGTGGCTGAGGTTGCTGTGTGTGTTGCGATGTCTGAGATGTCTGAGATGGCTGGGGCGGTTGGGCGTAGGCTGGTGGCGGGTAGGGGAGGTAGTAGGGCGAGTAGTAGGGTGCCGCGGCCTGGGCGGGGTGCTGGCCCGGGGGGGCGTAGGCATAGTGCTGGTAAGGCTGCTGCTGCTGTTGTGGCTGCCCGGGACCCTGGAAAGGCATCTGCTGCTGCTGCTGGAAGGGCCCCGCAGGTGAGGGTGCTGGCATCCCTGCGTATGGGCTCGGCGCGCCGCCGTAGAAGCCCTGATTTTGCTGCGGATGTTGGGCCTGCTGGAACTGTTGGAATTGCTGGACCTGCTGTGGGTGGCCGAAGAACTGGGGCGGAGGTGGGTAGTAGAACTGCGACGCCGGCGGCTGCTGGGCCCCGTGTGCGGGCGTGGCGGTGGCGGACGACGGGAGGGCGGCGGCGTCCTTCTTCTTGTTAAACCCAAGGACCTTGCCGACCATCATGAGCGCGCCCTTCTGGACCAGGTGCATCGCGTAGAACTGCTTCAGGGCGGCCTGGATGGCCTTGGAGGGGTCCGCCTCCTCCTCGCGCATCTGCTGGGCGTACCACCTGTAAAAGTTGCCCCTGTGCTGCTGCATCAGTTCCTTGACGTCGGCGGTGGTCCCCTTCAGGTTGAAGAAGGGCCCGGCCTGCCCGTCGATGGCCTCGGCGATGCTGGCGTAGAAGACGTAGCGGTCGATCTTCTCGTTCACCCACGAGTCGGCCTTCTCGCGGCGGGTGGCCAGGTCGAACGCCTGCTGGAATCTGCCCAGCAACCCCTGAAGGTGGTCCAGCGGGCAGGTGCCCACCCCGACCATCTCCTCGGGGCCCGGGCACCCGACGTTCACGCCCCTGCCCGCCATCTCCGTGCACCTGTCCCTGTAGTAGTCGATCTGCTGGATCATCTGGTTGCGGCTCAGGAGGTGGACGGGCGGGTCCTCGTAGAGCGAGTTGATGCGCGTCTCGTCCAGCATCATCCCCCCGGCACCCTGAGGCCTCCGCACCTTGGGCTCAGGCACAAACTCCCGCGCATACTCTTCCCTCAGTTGCTCTGCCCCCGCCGCCAGTCCGGCCACCCCCCCGCCCAGTCTTGCAGCCAGATTTCGGGACAGCGCCTCCCCAGAGTCCGCGAAGTCTGCGCCTCCGGGGAACACGCCCTCTGCACCGATTGTGGGAGGGGGCGGAGGTGGGGTTGAGGCGCGCCACGACTCCCTCAAAAACTGCGAGTCCGCGGGAGAGAACGCCGGCCCCCGGCCCGGGTTCTGGCCACTTCGGTCGATCGGCTCACCCTGGCCCATTTGGTTGCCCTGCCCACTCAAGTAACCTTCGTCTTGTCCCAGGTGGTCCTGGGCCATACCAGCCGGCATGCCTTGTCCCTCGTCATTGCCGCCGAAGAATGCGCCCTTCTGCAGAGCCCGCTCAGCATCTGGCCCCAAACCGAATCCACTGTAGCCCACACCACCACCACCATTCCCGCCATCTCTCCCATCCCTCTGATCACAGGGGTCTTTGATCGCCGGGCCCACTGAGGGATGCTGCGGCTGGTGCTGCTGCTGAGCTAGAGCTTCGCCAAAAAAGCCGCCATCTTGATTCGGCGGGGCAGGGTGGTCGTCCAATGACAGCCTCCGGACACGCTGGGCCAGTTCCTCCTCGTGTGCGGCAGGCTGATATTGGGCCTGCTGCTGCTGCTGGTCCCCTGGGCCCGAAAAACGCGTCATCCGCAGCACCGCATCGTAGTCCATGTTCTCCCCATCATCATCTGCATTCAGTGGCGGCCCACGAAGGTCAGGCAGGTCATGCAGGTCACGCAGGTTAGGCAGGTTAGGCAGGTCCGGCAGGCCGTACGGTCCCTGATCGCCTCGCCGATGATCGTGGGAGGCTGAGCTCTCTGGATATGATGTCGGCGCGGGAAAGGCCCCGACACCACTCCCGCCGCCATGGCCGTGGCCTGCGCCTCCCCCGCTGATGTGGGAGCCAGTGCCAGGATCCCGGACCTGCCTGACCTCCTGGAGGAAGAGGCTGTCCACCTGGGAGGGGGAAACCCTTGAAATCCGCGGCTGGGTGGCGAGGGCGGACGCCTTCTTCGTGCCGGACTTCCTTGGCGGCACCGTCCTTGGCTTCTGGGCGCGCTCCCTCACCAGTTCGTCCAACTGGTCGTCATCCACTGCGCTGATGGTCTTGAGCAGTTCGTCGGTCGCGTTGTTGCTCGACGCTGAGACCCGGCTGATCGTCGAGAGATTGTCCGGAATGTAGACTGGCCTCGGCGGTCCAGTGGCCCCACCGCCCGGCCTAGAGTCAGGCTCGGCTCCTTGCTCCGCTGCCGCCATGGCCGCCAGCGCCGACGTGGTGGCCAGTGAGGAGGGTGCCGCAGCAGTAGCAGGCATCTGCCTCCCCGATCTGGTTGTCACACCGCTGCCTCCACCACCTCCACCCCCCACCCCGCTACCCCCACCACCTCCTGAAGAGTGGTGACTGTTCTCCATGACGAGCAAGCGATTCCTGACAGGCGGCACAGAATCTGTTGTTATCCTTGATGACGAGGAAAAAAAACATAACCCTTGCCCCGGACTTAGGCTTTTTCGCCTTCCAACTGCGTTGCAGAAGCGTGGAGAGAAGGCACAGGGGAAAAAGGAGAGATAGAGTAGAGAGGGGAAATCGGCAACAGAGACGGAGGGCAGTTAGCAGGGGCAGGGGGACTCGAGGGATTCAGGGCACTGGCGGGAGGCAGGTGGCAAGGGATGCGCAGTGCCTCAGCCACGCCTCATGGGATGCAAGCGCCTCCCGCGGCAGGCACCCGACATGATGCTGCAGGAGCTCGAAATAGGTCGTGGACCAATGCGTGATGGCCGCCAAGACTCGGTGCAGAAAGTCCTGAAAATGCACGTTCTCCATGGTCTGTCGGAGGGCGATCGCGCGCATCCTGCCGCTGTACGCCAGGAACTCCAGGTCCAGTTGCCTGCCGGATGCAGCGTAGCAGGCGTCATCCTGGCGCAGAGGACGCCTAAGGAGCAGGGCGTGCCTTGTAAAAATCCCCTCCAACTGTCTCGCCTCAGCCAGCAGTTCATTGCAAGCCCGAGCATCGACTGTACTCCCCCCAAACGCAGCATCACCAATTGCATCTGACATTATCCCTTTTAACCTTCCCTGAGCAAATGTCACTTCCCGACCTTTTCAAGACCAAGGGAATGTGGAGGAAACGGAGTGAATCGAATTTTGCTTTGCAGTGTCAGATCAGATATCAGAGATCTATGGGTTTGAACACAATCTGACGGATCACCTTTTCATCAGAGGGCAGCGCGGTGGTCACCACCTCATATT
>Ga0302305_1000471_pt1 | contig 24402 bp, 20 predicted proteins | sample III_Palsa_E2_3_FD_198764 | JGI IMG/M metagenome (GOLD analysis project Ga0302305, IMG submission 198764) | Peat permafrost microbial communities from Stordalen Mire near Abisko, Sweden - III_Palsa_E2_3 | ecosystem: Environmental > Terrestrial > Soil > Palsa > Peat permafrost | place: Sweden... | reverse complement strand
CTGCGGACCATCACGAGCTCATCGATTTCAAGACTTCACTCAGGAAATTGATGTGCGCGTCGGCAGTCGTGAATCCCTTGCCCATGGTATCGACGGCGACGTGCGTGCAGCCCCACTCGCGGCACCGTTGAATCCGGTCGGCGATCTGCTGCGGTGTCTTGTCCTGGCGTCCAACGACCATTTCCTTGCCGAAACCTACCGCAGCTCGACCCGCTTCCTTCAGATGATGCTCAATTCGGCCCCAGGCTTCGGCGGCTTTATCTGCCGCACCCGTCAGAATAAAGCCGTCGCCGAGATGCGCAGCGCGCCGATAGGCGGGCTCCGAGAAGCCGCCGAACCAGATTGGAATGGGGCGAGTCGGACGCGGATTGAGAGTCACCCGGTCCAGGTGGTCGAATTCGCCTTGAAACGTCACCGAGGGCTCCGTCCATAGCCTCCGCAGCAGCGGGATCTGCTCGCTGGCGCGGCGGCCGCGGGTCTTGAAATCCTGGCCGAGTGCGTCGTACTCGACGTAGTTCCAGCCCAATCCGATTCCGAGGCGCAGGCGGCCACCGGACAGCAGGTCCAGGTCCGCGGCCTGTCTCGCAACCAGCACAGTCTGGCGCTGCGGCAGAATCAACACGCCGCAGACCAGCTCAATGCGCTGCGTGATGCCGGCGAGATAAGCAAACATGACGAGCGGATCGTGGAAGGGATCCTGATCCGTATACGGGCCCATGAGTTTGGGCTCGCGATCATGAGTTGCGCCCACGACATGGTCGTAAGCCAGCAGATAGTCGAAGCCCAGCGCCTCAATGCCAGTGCCGATGCGAGTGACCGCCCGCGGATCGCCCCGTAGCTCTGTCTGGGGATAAACGGCTCCGAGTTTCATGGCGCGTTCGTACCTTCATGTGGCGGCCGCAATGATTCACGCGCCCTCTGAGGCTCTTATAGCACGCCTTTTTCATTCCCTGAGCTCCGGGGCGGCCACTACCCGCAAAGCCCTATTGGCCTCATTTGGCAGTACCCATACCTGCGCCCCCGCGAAGGATTCCGGTTGCGGCCCCCCGGTTTGAGGCGGACTCGAAGTTATGCGGAATTAAGCTTAAGTATTTGATTTTATAGGGCAGAATGATAGGATTGCACCCTGCGCCACCCGAGAAATCTGGCTCGCATGCCCCGGCCCGGTGACAATACATTTTGATGGACGCCCCGATCTCTCCCGGGCCTGACCGAACCTCAGCGCCGGCCCGCTACAACCGGGCACTTGGCATTCTTGCCACAGCAAGCGTCCTGGCGCTGCTCTATTTCGCCCGTGATGTTCTGGTGCCAATTACACTCGCGGTCTTTCTGAGTTTCCTGATCGCACCCCTCGTTCGCCTGCTGAGGCGCATTCGACTGGGTCGGGTCATTTCCGTGCTGGCGGCCGTATTGCTGCTGACTGTGGCGTTCGCCGCCTTCGCGGCTGTGATTGGTGTTCAGGTAGTCCGCATGAGGGCCAGTCTCCCGCAATACGAGGAGACCATCCGGCAGAAATTAGAGACCGTGAACGAGATGACGGTGGGCCGGGTGAAGGTGCTCACCAGCGAGGCCGCGCACATCATTGATCGGCATCCCGAGGACGCAGCCAACACAATCCGGCGGCGGATGCTCGAACAGCCGGATACAACCGGGGTGTCGAACCCGATTCCGGTGGAGGTGCATGAGCCGCCCAGCAATCCCCTGCAGATGGTCGAAACAGTTCTTGCATCGGTGTGGGCGCCAATCGAGGTGACGGGCGTCACACTCGTGGTGCTGGTATTCGTCCTTCTCGAACATGAGGCCCTGCGGGACCGGTTCGTGCGCCTCGCCGGTATCACGGATATGCGTTTGACGACTTTCGCAATCAATGATGCAGGCGAGCGTCTTTCGAGATTCTTTGTATCGCAGTTCGCCGTCAACTTCGGCTTTGGTGCTGTCATCTGGGTTGGCCTCAGCCTGCTGGGGCTTCCGCATGCGTTGGTCTGGGCCGCTCTGGCTGCCGTCCTGCGATTCGTGCCGTATGTCGGGGTCTGGATTGCGGCATGTTTGTCAGTGGTGCTGGCAGCTGCGGTCGATCCCGGCTGGGCCTTGGCGATCAAGACGCTCGGGCTCTTTGTCCTGGTCGAACTCACGGCGGGTCAACTGATCGAGCCGCAACTCTATGGTCATACGACCGGCCTGTCGCCGTTGTCGGTGGTCATTGCGGCCATTTTCTGGAGCTGGCTGTGGGGGCCGATTGGGCTGATCGTGTCGACTCCCTTGACTTTGTGCCTGTTGGTCGCGGGACGTCACGTCAAGGCGCTCAGCTTGCTGGATATCCTGCTGGGTGACACACAGTCACTCACGATGTCGCAGACGTTCTATCAACGGGCGCTCTCCGGCGACTCCGATGAGATCATCGCCAGGGCACGCGAGTTCCTCAAGCGCAATACGTTCGCGTCGTACGGCGATCTGGTGCTGATACCCGCATTGCAGCTCGCATGGGTAGACCACGAGGGCGGCGCGATAAGCCACGATCAGGAGGCCAAGGTTCGCAAGGCCGTGGTCACGGTCATTGCGGACCTGAGCCACGAGACGCGCGCCTTCTGGCCGTGGAAGCGCCGAAACTCCGTGCCTGATGGTCTGGGTATCGGACGCCAGTTGCGCCAGGAACGGGAGGAGCGACTCGGTCCGTGGCAAGGGCCGCTGGACGTTCCGCCGGGGTCGGTCATGTTGGGCATCGGTCTTGGGTCACTTGTCGATGACCTCGCTGCCGAGATCCTGGTGCGGCTCTTACGTGACCAAATGACCGACGCTCGTCACTTTTCGTTTGAAGACCTGCAGGGGCCAATCCCCCCGGAAGCCAGACCCGACAGCATTTCGGCGGTCTACCTTGTCAGCGCATTTCCCAATGAGCAGCGGCAGCGAGCTCCACAGATGGTTGAGGAGATGCGGCAAAGATTCCCTCACGCCTGCGTTGTGACAGTGTTCCTCCCGGGAATGCTATTGCAATCGGGATCCGCCGCCGGCAGCGTCAATACCGCCGACAGGTCGGCAACCTCTTTAGGCGAAGCACTGCATATCTGTCGGCAGCTGGCACCGCTAACGAAGCGTATGGAAGTCCCATGAACTTAGAGAATGACTACAGTCGACTGCCGGGCACGCTATACACGCGGCTCGATCCGGTACCGGTGGTCGCCCCACGACTCATCAGGTTCAATGAAGCACTTGCGATCGAGTTGCGCCTCGAATTGAACTCAAGCGATCCGGAGCATCTGGCAAGGATATTCAGTGGCAACGAGAAACTGCCCGGTAGCCAGCCAATCGCTTTAGCGTACGCCGGTCATCAATTCGGGAGCTTCGTACCTCGCCTGGGCGACGGACGGGCTGTACTCCTGGGCGAAGCGCGTGATCACCGCGGGATACTCCAAGACATACAGCTCAAAGGGGCGGGGCGTACTGCCTATTCTCGGGGCGGCGATGGCAGGGCAGCGTTGGGTCCGGTTTTAAGGGAATACCTGGTGAGCGAGGCCATGACGGCGATGGGCATTCCCTCGACGCGGTCATTGGCAGCCGTCTTGACGGGGGAAAGGGTGAGACGAGGACCTTCTTCGTTGCCCGGGGCAATCTTGACGCGCGTGGCTAGCAGCCATGTCCGCGTCGGAACTTTCCAATACCTGGCTGCCCAAGGCGACACGCAGACGCTGCGAAGCCTTGCCGATTACGTCATCGATCGCTATTACCCGGAGGCGAGGCTGTCAGATACGCCCTATCGCCGCCTTCTTGATCTTGTCGTGGATCGGCAAGCGGTCCTCATCGCGCAGTGGATGAAGGTGGGCTTCATTCACGGTGTCATGAACACCGATAATACGAGCGTCGTGGGCGAAACCATAGACTATGGGCCTTGCGCCTTTATGGACGCTTACGACCCGCAGGCGGTGTTCAGCTCCATCGATCAGAACGGTCGCTACTCATTCTCCAATCAGCCGGCTATCGCACAATGGAATTTGGCGAGATTTGCGGAAACATTGCTGCCGCTATTCGGGGCAGAACAGGAGCAGTCGATTGCTCTGGCCACAGAGTCGATCAATGCCTATTCCGCTAAGTTTAAACAAGAATGGCTCAAGGCGATGCGATCGAAAGTGGGCCTGCTTCAGGCGCAGCCTGAGGACGAGGATCTGATCAACGCCTTGTTGGCTGTTATGCACCGAACGCAGGCGGATTACACGGTGACATTCTGGGGCCTATCGGACTATCTTGAGCTAGACCGGGCAGGACTGGGCGTAGAGCAGGCGCTGCGTGATCAGGCTGACTTCCGGGTGTGGCTGCGCAGATGGGAGGAGCGGGGCGCTCAGGAGTCGGAGTCTTCCGCCGTTCGCTTCGACACCATGCGAGGAGCAAACCCGAGATACATACCGAGAAACCACCGTATCGAGGAGGTTATAGAGGCGGCGACGACCGAGGAGGATTTTGCACCCCTCGAGGCATTGCTCGAGGTCATCGTGCGACCTTTCGACGAGCAGCCCAGTGCCGCTGCCTATGCGGCCCCGCCGCGTCCCGAGCAACGGGTACTTGAAACCTTTTGTGGGACGTAATGAGAGCAATCGGAGTGTTGTATAAGGGGTCATGGCAAGAAGACTACTGTTCATTGCACTCGTGGTGCTCGTCGTGGCGGGCCTCCTGGCCTACACGGGGGGCCTGTTCACGCCCGACCGGTTGACGCCGCAACTGTTCCTCACCCGGTTCGGGCCGCCGGGCGGCCTGGCCCCGGGCCATCGACGGAACCACGCCAAGGGGATCTGCTTCAAGGGCGATTTTGAAGCCAACGGGGCGGGCACGGCTCTGTCGCGCGCTGCGGTGTTCGCCTCCGGGCACTATCCCGTGGTGGGCCGCTTCAATCTCGGCGATCCCGATCCAAAGGCATCGGATGCCACGACGGGCGTGAGAGGCCTCGGGATCCGCATCACGACGCCCGACGGCCGGCAGTGGCGCAGCGCCATGATCAACGCGCCCCAGTTTCCGGTCGCAACGCCGCAGGCCTTCTTCGAGCTGCTCGGTTTGAGCACCTCCACCGACCCGCAGGCCATGGCGCACTTTGCGGCAGCGCATCCGGAGTTTGCCGCCTTCGGCGCCATCGCGGCGCAGGCGAAGCACACCGCGAGCTTCACGCAGGAGCAGTACAACAGCATCGATGCCTTCATTTTCACCGACGGGAGCGGTCAGCAGCATGCCGTGCGCTGGTCGGTGCAATCGGCGGATCCTCCGGAGACCAAGACCCCGGATGAACTGAAGGCCATGGGCCCCGATTTCCTGTTTGCCGAACTGCGCAAACGACTGGCCGTCGCCCCGCTGCGCTTCCCCCTGAATGTGACCGTGGCAGCCCCCGGTGATCCGACCGCAGATCCGAGCAAGGCCTGGCCTGCGGACCGGCAACACGTCGAGGTCGGCGTGATCACCGTGCAGGAGATCGAGGACGAAGCCGACGGCCCCTGCCGCGATATCAATTACGATCCGACAGTACTGCCGGACGGCATCAGTGTTTCCGACGATCCGTTCCCGGCCGCGCGTTCGGCGGTCTACGCGAAATCGTTCGATCGACGCACGGCTGAGGAAGCCGACTACCCGCATACCCCTGCACCGGTGTCACCATGAGCGTTCAGAAGTTCTCACTGCTGCAGCGCGTGCTGCACTGGACGATGGCGGCCGCGATCTTCCTGATGCTGTTCATCGGCATCGGCATGGTCTCGACCATCACGCCTGCCCATCTGACCCTGCTCTCGATCCACAAGCCGCTCGGCATCGCCATCCTGATCCTCGTGATCGTGCGACTCATCGTGCGTTTAACCCGCGGGGCACCGCCCCTGCCGTCCGATCTGCCGCCGCTCATGAAATTTGCGGCACACGCCTCACACTGGGCGCTCTACGCACTCATGTTCGCCATGCCGCTGATCGGCTGGGGCATGCTGTCCGCCGCGGGTGATCCGGTCGTGGTCGCAGGCATCCATCTGCCGTCCATCCTGCCCATGGATGGCGCAATGCATGGCGTATTGCGCCAGGCTCACACGTGGCTTGCACTGGTGCTCTTCGCCCTCGTGCTCGCGCATCTCGCTGCGGCGCTGTTCCACGCGCTGGTACGCGGCGACGGCGTGTTTGAGTCGATGGCCTGAATCGCATGGCCTTCGGGCAGCAATTTCTCTACGTAATTCAATAAATTATCCGGGCCGCGCCCGGGGGCGTGTCCGCGGCGCTCGTACAACCGCGCATACAATATTTCGGCAGCCCATGCGTCTACAGCGTATGCAGGCCGCCATGATGGAAAATCATATAGCCGCCCGACGGCAGTGCTCATCGTCAGGTCTCTTACCCTTCAGAAAGGCCCCACATGCTGATCCGCACGATGCGCGTGTTTCTGGCTCCCTACCGCGGCTTGCTGTCGGTGGTTCTGCTGCTGTCGCTGGCCGGCACGATGGCCTCCCTTTACCTACCGACCTTGAATGCCGCGCTCATCGACCAGGGTCTTGCGAAAGGCAACATCGGATTCATTTGGCGCACGGGTGGCTGGATGTTGGCGGTGAGCGCTCTGCAAGGGCTATGCGCGATAACTTCGGTCTATTTCGGTGCCAAAGCGGCCATGAGCTTCGGTCGTGACCTGCGTGGCGCGATCTTCGGGCAGGTGCTGGCGTTCTCGGGGCGGGAACTCAACAATTTCGGCGCGCCATCGCTGATCACCCGCAACACCAATGATGTTCAGCAGGTGCAAATGCTGGTGCTGATGTCGTGCACCATGCTGGTCTCCGCGCCAATCACCATGATAGGTGGCGTCATTATGGCGGTACGCGAGGATTCGGGCCTGTCGTGGCTGGTAGTGGTTGCCGTGCCGGTTCTGGCGGTCCCGATCAGCGTAGTGGTCGTGAAAATGGGCCCACTGTTTCGCATGCTGCAAAGCCGCATCGATGTGGTGAACCGCGTGCTGCGCGAGCAGATCACCGGCATCCGGGTCGTCCGCGCATTTGTGCGCGAGCCCTACGAACAGGAGCGATTTGCGCGCGCCAATGGGGAGGTCACTGCGGTTGCCACGTCGGCCGGACGTTGGATGGCGTCGTTCTTCCCGATTGTCTCACTGATCATGAACGTCTTCAGTGTAGGGGTCATTTGGTTTGGAGCAGAACGGATCGCTGCCGGGCATATGCAGATCGGGACCATGACCGCGTTCCTGACCTATCTGGTCCAGATTCTGATGTCGGTGATGATGGCGACCTTCCTGTTGATGATGGCGCCGCGGGCGATCGTTTGCGCCGAGCGAATTCAGGAAGTCCTGCGTACGCCGCCCAGTGTGGTGCCGCCGGCTCAGCCGCAGGCGGTGTGCGCGGGTGCCTGCACGGTGGAGGTGCGGCACGCGCAATTTACCTATCCAGGCGCAGATCTGCCGGTCCTGAGTGATATCTCTTTTATGGTCAGACCCGGGGAAACCACCGCCATCATCGGTTCGACGGGCACTGGAAAAACCACCCTGGTCTCCCTGATCTCAAGGTTATTCGATGTCACGGGCGGTGAGGTCCTGGTCGACGGTGTGGACGTGCGCAATATCTATCCACAGGCGCTGGGTGACAAGATCGGATTGGTCCCCCAGAAGGCGTATCTCTTCAGCGGTACCGTGGCCAGCAATCTGCGGTACGGAAAACCGGACGCGACCGATGCCGAACTGTGGCACGCGCTCGAGGTTGCCCAGGCAGCGGACTTCGTCCGAGCGATGCCCGGCAAATTAGAGGCAGTGATCGCGCAGGGCGGCTCGAACGTCTCGGGCGGACAGCGGCAGCGGCTGGCCATCGCGCGCGCACTGGTCAGAAGGCCAGCGATTTACATATTTGACGATTCGTTTTCGGCGCTGGATGTCGCGACCGACGCTCGCTTGCGCGCGGCACTCAAGGCGGAAACGCGCCAGGCGGCATTGATCATTGTGAGTCAGCGTGTCGCCACCATATCGGCCGCGGATCACATAGTCGTGCTCGAAGACGGACTGGTCGTTGGCGATGGACCGCATGAGGCTCTGCTGGCCAGTTGCGCCACCTACGCTGAGATCGTCGACTCGCAACTCAGCGCGGAGGAGGCAGCATGAATACTCCGGCGCCGAAGTCGGCGGAGCGCCCGAAATACGCTCCCCCTGCCGGGGGGCCGCGAATGTTCGGCGGCCCACGCCCAACCGAGAAGTCCGTCAGCTTTGGTCCGTCCTTGAGACGTCTGCTAGGCCACCTGGGGTCGGAGCGTCCCACGCTGATCGCCGTGGTCTTGCTCGCTATTTCCGGAATTCTGATGAGCGTCGTGGGCCCAAAGATCCTGGGCCGCGGCACGGATATCATCTTCACCGGAGTCGTTGGGCAGCACTTGCCCGCGCAGCTTACCAAGGCGCAAGCGATTGCAAGTCTGGAAGCTTCCGGGCAATCGACAACGGCGAACATTGTCCGGCGACTAAATGTCGTGCCGGGCCGCGGCATCGACTTCGCGCATCTGGCGCGGATCTTGGTGTTGGCGATCGGCCTTTATCTGGCTTCGGCTTTTGTCCTTTGGATGCAGGGCTACCTGCTCAACGGCGCGGTTCAACGTGCCATCTACGGCATGCGCAACGAGGTCGAAGCCAAGATTCACCGCTTGCCGCTGAGCTATCTGGATTCGATGGCGCGAGGCGAAATACTCAGTCGGGTAACCAGTGACATCGACAACGTGTCGCAGTCCCTGCAGCAGACGATGAGCCAGGCGCTGACCTCCCTGCTCACGGTCGTGGGCGTGACGGTCATGATGATCTGGGTCTCGCCGGTTCTTTCTATCATCGCTTTGGTGACAATCCCGATCTCGATGGTGGTCACTGCAGCCATTGCCAAGCGGTCGCAAAAGAAATTCATGAATCAGTGGAAGAACACCGGCCAGCTCAACGCACAGATCGAGGAGGCGTTCAGCGGGCATACCCTGGTCAAGGTATTTGGCCGCAGCGCCGAGGTCGAAGCCAGGTTCGCTGAGAAGAATCAGGAGATGTTTCTCGCGAGCTTCGGTGGCCAGTTCATTTCGGGCCTCATCATGCCTGCCATGATGTTCATCGGAAATCTGAACTATGCCGTGATTGCGGTGGTAGGCGGCCTGCGCGTGGCCGGTGGCGCCCTGAATTTGGGCGATGTGCAGGCCTTTATCCAGTATTCACGGATGTTTACCATGCCGCTGTCGCAACTGGCTGCCATGGCTAATTTGCTGCAGTCGGGCGTTGCCTCGGCGGAGCGGGTATTCGAATTGCTGGACGCTCCTGAAACCTCGGCGGACGCGGCCGGGGTGCTCCAGCCAACGCGCGGGCGGGTCGAATTCGAACACGTTTCATTCGCCTACGATGCCGCCAAGCCCCTGATCAGCGATCTATCGCTCATCGCGGAACCTGGGCATACAGTCGCCATCGTGGGTCCCACGGGTGCTGGCAAGACGACGCTCGTCAATTTGATCATGCGTTTCTACGAGCTTGATGCCGGGCGGATCACTCTGGATGGCGTGGACATCAGCAAAGTGCCCCGCGCGTTACTGCGCGCCAATATTGGCATGGTCCTGCAGGATACCTGGCTGTTCCACGGCACCATCCGGGACAATATCGCTTACGGTCGGCCTACGGCCACCGAAGAAGAGATACACGCGGCCGCCAAGGCAACCTACGTTGATCGATTCGTGCAGTCGCTGCCGAAGGGCTATGAGACCGTGATCGATGAGGAGGCCAGCAACGTCAGCGCCGGTGAAAAGCAGCTGTTGACCATCGCTCGAGCGTTCCTCGCCAACCCGGCCTTGTTGATTCTGGATGAGGCGACGAGTTCGGTTGACACGCGCACCGAGGTCCTGGTCCAGCGGGCCATGAATAACCTGCGCTCTGACCGGACCAGCTTTGTTATCGCACATAGGTTATCCACCATTCGCGATGCCGATGTGATTCTCGTCATGGAGAACGGCGCGATCGTCGAGCAAGGCAGCCATGCGCAGCTGCTTGCCACCCGGGGACGGTACTACGCGCTTTACAATTCCCAGTTTCAGGAAGCGATCGAAGACGCCGTCGTCGCGGGCGTTGCTGCAGGCGGAGCACAAAATCGAATCGCGGGGCGTTCGCGCATTCCTGCGTAGACTAGGTGCGCGAAGGGTCGTCCTCCAGGGCAGCAGCACAGCGCTTGAGCATGTCACGGAGAACCTTGGCTTCCTTTGCCGACAGTGTGGACAGCATTTGGCGCTCCACCACATCGGCCGCTCGCGTGCCGGCGGCGACTGCCGGATACGAGGTGCGCACGATCAGGCCCTCGCGTTCGAGAGTGACGAGACAACGCTTTCTATTCGTCGAGCTGTTTCCGAAGCTCGGCATTGAGTGAATCGGCCGCCGACGAGCTTGTGGTTATGCCCTGAATCAGCACCTGCCGGCCGGCCTGGACCTCAAACAAGCCGCCCTGGCTGACCACGGCCAAGAAGTCTCTCTCCGTCGTGCCCTGGTCCTTGACGTCCTGGCTATGCCGAATGAAAGCCAGACCTCCCGGCAGGTTCTCCTGGGCCGCCTCATTCTGGATTCCCCCTCGCGGACGGCGGAGTTCCGCGGATCAAACCCAATTGACGTGCCAGCCGCCAGAAATGTGCGGCCCGTCACAGTTTTGGTCCGGGGTATGTGGGCTGCCGAACAGCAAATTGAAGCGTCGGAGGCTGAGAGTCGGGTGCGGCTTATGTAAAAAGGCACCGGAACCTCCGACAGTCGATTTGATCGTCTGCAGTGCGGCGTGGTCTCGCTTTGAGCAATTGGGTTGGCGATGATCTGCCCGGCCTTTATCAAAGGATGAATTCTCTATGATGACAAGGCAAGTGACCGGAAGCGAGCACCGGTGGGGCCGTCGGATTGAGGTGGACATACCAGTGCAAGTGGTGCCATCTGCCTTACCGGCGTTTCACGGACATTTGAAGAATCTAAGTTGGAGCGGCGCCCTCATCGAGACAGACCATGAGTTGCCTCTGCATGCCTATATCGCAATCAGTGTGAAACTCCCGGAAACGAGGGATGGCGAAACGACGGTTACGGCGCGTGTCACACGCCAATTGAAAAACGCTCTCGGCGTCGAATGGTGCGAGTTCGCACCGAGAACGGTTAAAGACTTGTTGCGATCGCCTTCCGTTCGCGCGCCTCTTTAGAACATGAATCTCCTCTTGCCCGACCAGATGGAGCGTAACAGAGGCGCACACGAATCCGGAATCGAGACCGGCGTATATGGTGTGAATGCTAACAAGACGTCCCCGATTTCTAGTCCTCGCATCCCCGCGGGCGAGGTGAGGGCGAGTGCTTTATCGACGCCCGCACAACCCGTGGAACCTGCTGTGGTGTCAGTGGCTACGAGGCGTACGTCAAAAAGTACATTGAATGCAACAGTAATCGCTGCGGAGACGACCCACGCCGCAGTGCTATTCGCCGATATGCGGGGATACACCGCTCTTGCAGAGCGATTACAGCCCGCACGAGTCGTATGTTTGCTCGATGAATTTTTCACCGCTCTCTCGCGCGTTACGGTGGCCTTCGGCGGCGAAGTGTTCCACATGGCCGGGGACGGAATGATGGCGGGATTTGGGGTCCGAGATCCGAAGAGATTGGGTGCCTGCGCAGCACTCGCCGCCGGCCGCGCGATGCTTCGGAGCTTTGCGCCAGTAGCGGCTCGATGGCGGGACGAGTTCGCAGTTGTCGCCGGCATCGGCATCGGCCTTCATTCGGGCGAAGTCGCCTTGGGATTTCTCGGGCCGCCAGGCAAACAAGCCATAACCATGATCGGTGACACCGCTAACGTTGCCGCTCGCCTTTGCAGCCGCGCACGGGCGGGCGAAGTACTGTTTTCATGCGCGATTGCCGCTGCTATTGGCACTGACGACGGCAATCTGTGCACGGGAGCGAAGGTATTCCTTCAGCTGCCGCAATTCGAACTGCGCGGGCGTAGCGAATTGCTCGATATCTGGTGCGTTCGGGCGCCGGAGAGGCTCACGCACTGAAAATGCCCTTTCCGCGGCTATGTGGCGTGTTCGATGATGGAATTGAGAAGCGCGTCACGTTTGCAGGTCGTTACGGCATCACGTTATGTCCGTTACCGAACAGTTGGGCCGGCCGATATAGGCGCACTGTAAAGTTGGTTGTCAACGAGGGAACGAGATGCGTCGGTCATCGCAGCGCTCTAACTCAGATGTGGAAAAGATGTGTTCGACATCTCCTATACCTTCGATTGCTGCCGAGCAACGAATGTGACTGTCTTGATGCTTCTCGTCACGCGTGATAGCGGCGTAATCCAAGCCGCCGATGATTCCAATTCCGAATCGTTGACCATCGATTGCGTGGACCGTCTTTCGCATGCCAGCGAGCGACTGAAAGCGCAGAACGCTATTCAAGCACTGGCAGTGGATCTAAGCTCGCTCGACAAGCCGGAGCTCGAGGCGCTCCGAGGGTTGATGCTTGTGTCGCCGGATTTGCCGGTTCTCGTTTTAGGGGACGACGATGACCTCGCGCTGCGGGCGGAGTGGCTCGCGCTGGGCGCGCAGGATTTCCTCCTCAAAAACACATTCGACGGCAGCCATTTCCGGTGCGCGGTGCACAACAGCATCGCAAGAAAAGCACGGGAAATAGCAGTGTTCGACGATAACGAGCGAGCACAGGTAACGCTAGCGTCCATCGGCGATGGCGTACTTAGTACTAACAACCGCTGGCTCGTTAGTTTCATCAACCCGATCGCGGAAAAGCTGACCGGATGGAACTGCGCGCAAGCCGCCGGGCGGCATGTTTCCGAAGTGCTCCAAGTGCTCGACGGAGTGACCCGGGCGCCCATCATGCCGCAGATGGAGCTGGCGATAGAAAAGGGACGCACCATCATGTTGCCGCCCAATTGTGTACTCGTGCAACGCGATGGACAGGAGTTGCATATCGAGGACTCGGCGGCACCGATCCTCAATATCAATGGTGAGTTCGCCGGCATGGTCGTGGTCTTTCACGACGTCAGTGAATCGCGTGCCGTAAGGCAAAAAATGTCTCACCTGGCGGAACACGATGTGCTGACGGCGCTCCCCAATCGTGCGCTGCTAAATGATCGGTTAGAGCACGGGGTTGCCCTTGCGGGTCGAAACGGTCGCCAGATGGCCGTACTCTTTATCGATCTTGATCATTTCAAGCACGTCAATGACTCTCTTGGCCACCCGATCGGGGATCGCATTCTAAAAGAGGTCGCGCAACGCATCACTTCCTGTGTTCGGCAATCGGACACGGTTAGCCGCCAAGGCGGAGATGAGTTCGTGGTTCTGCTATCGGAGGTCAACCGTGCCGAGGATGCAGCGTTGAGCGCGGAGAAGATACGTCGTGCGCTGATGGAGCCCTACTCCGTTGACAGTCATTATCTGCACTTAACTGCGAGCATTGGCGTCAGCGTATATCCAAGCGACGCGAAGGACGCGTCCGCGTTACTTCAGTACGCCGATACCGCGATGTACCACGCGAAGGAGAAAGGACGCAATAACAGTCAATTCTTCAAAGACGACATGAATGTGCGCGCCGAGGAACGCCAGATCATTATGGGCGATTTACGCCATGCCCTCGACCGCGGCGAATTCTTTCTCGCGTATCAACCAAAGATCAACCTCATCAGTGGCACCATCACCGGTTTCGAAGCGCTGGTTCGATGGCGCCATCCCACTCGCGGCGTACTTTATCCCGCTACATTCATCCCGATAGCCGAGGAGTGCGGGCTCATCATGCCTATTGGCGAGTGGGTGCTACGAGAAGCGTGCAGTCGGGCGCGCCAATGGCTGGCGGCGGAGCTTGAGTTTGGCACGATGGCAGTCAATATTTCGGCTGTCGAATTTCGCAGCGATCGCTTCCTGAGTGGTGTGTGCAATATTTTACGCATGACGGGCCTCGAGCCCCGCCATTTGGAGATCGAGTTGACAGAGACGGCGATTATGCGGGACTTTGATACGACCAGCGGGATTTTAGACGCTTTGAGCGCCATGGGGGTGCGCATCGCGATAGATGATTTCGGAACCGGCTATTCCAATCTGAGCTACCTGAAGCGATTTCCGGTAAACACACTAAAGCTCGACCGCTCTTTCATTCACGATCTTCCTGACAGCGCGGATTGCAGCACTATCGTCAGCTCTGTCATCCGCATGGCTCACGGATTGCACTTGCAGGTGGTAGCGGAAGGGGTGGAGACACTGCAGCAACTGAAGTTTCTTCAGACGCACAATTGCGCAGAAGCGCAGGGCTACTACTTCAGTAAACCTATCGATTCAGATGAATGCCGATCGATGCTCCTTCTGGCGAAACATCGCTGGTTCAGGCAGTTCCCATCGCTCTCCTTAATTGCGTCGAAATAGGTTCATACCCAAACTAAATCACGACTAATTCCGATGCAGGCTGAATTTTTCACCAGCAACCGTACGACTAGCGATGATGAAGTCGAACGCCTGGAATCTGTCGAGCTTGAAGCTGAGAGGCGCCATGGGGAGGCATTGGCACGCGGCGATTTGTCTGCAGCGCGAAACGCGAAACTTGACTGGTTAAGAGCGTCCAATGCGCTCACTGAATACGTTGCAGCACACCCCGACCTCTATCGCGATGGCGGCTGACGAATCGCCCTGCATTTCCCGCGAAAAGGGGACGCCGTCGCTCCGTGCAGTACCGTAACCATTGAGGCAAGAGGGGAGTTGTATCATGTTGGAGGAATCGCAAAGATTTGCCGCGAGTAGATCCGTTGTGATCACAGCTCACTATCCGCAACAGAATCAGCTGCTGGCGGCGCTGTCGCCTGAGGCGCTGCAGCGGCTGAATTTACAGCTGACTTCGATGCCGCTAGGTAAGGTATTGAATGAGCCTGGGCAGGTCCAGCCCTACACTTACTTTCCGATTGATTGCATTGTTTCGCTGTTGAACGTGCTGAATGACGGTGGCTCGGCTGAGATTTCCATGGTAGGCAATGACGGGGTCGTCGGAATAGTGTCATTCATGGGCGGTGAATCCACGCGAAGTCGGGCCATAGTGCAAAGTGCTGGTTGCGCCTATCAGATGGCCGGGTACCATCTAAAAGAAACATTTCGCACTGACGATGCGGTGCAGTCGATACTATTGCGCTACACGCAGGCTCTAATGACGCAAATGGCGCAGACCGCAGTGTGCAATCGTCACCACTCAGTGGTCCAGCAGTTGTGCCGCTGGTTATTGCTCTCGCTCGACCGTCTGCCCTCCAACCAGCTGGTCATGACACAGGAACTCATCGCCAATATGCTTGGTGTGCGCCGTGAAGGCGTTACCGAGGCGGCGGGAAAGCTCGAGAAGCTCGGCGTCATCCGCTACGTCCGCGGACGCATCACCGTTTTGGACAGACCTAAGCTCGAAGAGCTGTGCTGCGAGTGCTACGCAGTCGTCAAGCGGGAGACTGATCGCCTACGGCCGACACCTTACCGGGGCCGGAGCGAAGACCCAGCACCTGTTGCTGAGGTCGATGCCTAAGCTCGCGAGTCGCAATGCGAAGCCGTTACTCCACGAACGACCCAATTTGAATGCGACACCTACGTCCCGAATGGGGGGGCTGAGACACGAGACTGCGCATCGCATATCGAGGATGATTGCTTCGGCCATTTCGGTATTGCCGCTCGTCATTCAATCAGCAGGTCGGACAGCGGTATGCTGCAGCACAGGAGGATATAGCCGGCGTCGATCTCGCGCTGGCGGATGCCACCGTTGTGTTCCATGCGCACCTGCCCCGACAGCAGCTTCGATTTGCAGGTGCCGCAGGCACCTTCACGACACCCATAGGACAGCGGAATACCGGCGTCCTCGCCAGCTTCAAGCACGAACTGGTCCGTGCGGCAGCGGACTGTGCGGCCAGCCGCGCTGCGGAAGGTGACGCCGAAGTCTTCGGGGGCTTGCTGATCCGCACTCATTGCGTCCTCTCCAGTCCGGCCGCCAGCCTCCCGATGTACCACTCGCAGAATTTCTCGACCAACCCTTCGGTAAACGGGGAATAGGGGCCGGGCCGGTAGGCCGGGCTCTCGATGCCCTGCTGGGCACGCTCGATCAGGGCGCCATCCTGCTTGTTGGTCGCCATCCACACCGAGGTCAGCTGCTCCAGGTCGTAGTCGACGCCTTGCTGTGCGTCCTTGTGCACGAGCCACGTGGTGCGCAGCAGGGTCCGGCCCGGCGCCAATGGACGCACCGAGAAGGTAACCACGTGATCGCTCATGACGTGGTGCCAGGAGTTCGGCTGGGTCCAGAACGACAGGCCGCCCAGATCGGCGTGCGTGTAGGCACCCAAGAGGCGGCTCGAGGCGACCTTCGTATCCGGCGTCTGGGATTCGCCCGAGCGCGCGATGGGCAGGCGAACAGTGCGAAAGCCGGTGACTTCCTCGAGCCGGTCGATCTCCCGCGACGGCAGGCCGTAGCCCTCCCAGCGTCCATGTTCACGCGCCAGCAGCTCGTTGAAGCCCTGGATCTGCTTCGTGTTCTGTGGCGAGGGCGCGTAACCGAAACCGTATTCGAGGAGCGACACGAGCAGTTCCGGGTGGCTGCCCACGCAGTGGTAGCACTCGCGGTTGTTCTCCATGGTGAGTTTCCAGTTACCCAACTCGATCAGGTCCGACTGGTGGGCCACCTTGGCATTGGGAATGTCATGCGGTGCAAGATAGGGCGCCATCGCGGTGCGCAGGGCGTCGAAGCCGGGCGCGGGCTCTGCGGCCACGCAGACGAAGAGCAGGCCCGCCAGGTTCTCCACGTGCACCGGCCGCAAGCCGAAGCCGCTGCGATCGAAGTCCGCGCCCATGTGCTTGCAGTGGATAAGGTCACCGTTGAGATTGTAGGTCCATTGGTGGTACGGACAGACGATGTTGCCCAGCACGCCACGCCCGGCCTGCTGGAGCCGCGCGCCACGATGGCGGCAGACATTGTGGAAGGCGCGGATGCGGCCGTCGTCATCGCGCGCCACCAGCACCGAGGCCGCACCCCAAGCCACGGTGATGAAATCGCCCGCGTCGGGGATTTCAGGTTCGGCGCCGACATAGATCCAGTGCCGTCCGAAGATCAGTTCCAGGTCATGCCGGAAGATGTCGGCATTGGAATAGAACGGCGCCGGGAGGCTGTAGCCGGGCTGCCGTCCGGCGACCAGTCGTGCGATATCGATGGGCTCTGTCATGGGGCATCCTTGGGTGGTTCGTGTGGCAGGCCGTGCGCGCGCATGAATTCCAGCACGGTGCGCGCCTTGTCGTCGCTGCTGCCGGTCGCGATCAGCTGGCCGCCGCGCTGGACCTGGGCCACGGCGGCGATCATGCGCGCGTGGCCGGATCGGGTATCAGTGCCCCGCAGCGGCAGCGGTTGCCGAGACCGCGGTTCCAGCTGCCACACGATGCCGGTATCCGCAGCCGGCGCGGTGCCGACCGGCCGTACTTCGATGGTCCCGCTCAGGCGGCGGGCGTAGGCGTAGCGTGGCGTTGCCGGTGCCAAGGGATGGATCGCGAGCACCACCGGGTAGGGCAGTTGCACCCGTCGCCGACGGCCGTGGGGCAGAAACTGCAGCGCGGTGATGCCATCGGACTGCAATTGGACTTCCAGTACGTCGGCGAGCACGGCCGCGCTGAGCAATGGCGCGAGCGCGTAGGGCAGCACCCCGCTGCCGCGAGCGCCCCGCGTGCCGCACAGAATCACGCCGCTGCCGGCAAGTGCTGCCGCAAGCGCGTTTGCGGCCTGCAGACGCGGCTGGGTCGGAATCACCTCCAGAAGCGGGGCGCCCCAGGCGAGATAGTCCGGCAACGCAGGGTCGCTGGCGTCCCCGTAGTGAAAGGTGCGTGGCCGACCGTCGGCCAGCGTGCGCGCGAGTTCCAGCGCCACCACATCATTAGGCGCGGCGCAGGGCGTGCCGCCGACCGGGTGCCGAGCACTCGAGACCAGCACCGCGATGCTGTGCCCCAGGCTCATGCGGCGTCCGTTAGCTGCGCCAGCAGCGCCCGCATGAAGCTGCCTGCCTCATCGATCACGCTGAGATCGGCGCGCTGGATGATGGGCGCGCCAGGATCAAGGTTGACCGCCACCACGTGGCCGCAGTCCTTGATGCCCTGCAGGTGCTGTACGGCGCCGGAGATGCCGATGGCCAGATAGAGGCTGGCGGTGACACTGCGGCCCGTGGCGCCGATCTGCCGCTCGCGCGGCAAGCGACCGTCATCCACCACCACTCGGCTGGCGCCGGTCGCGGCGCCGAGCGCCTGCGCCAGGCGCAAGAACAGCTCGACATCGCGCACGCCGTTGCCTGCCGCGGCGACGAGGTCCGCTTCCTCCAGCGGCACGTTGGCGGCATCGAGTCGCGTGATGCCCAGATCCCGAACGACGCCGGGGACTGGGGCCGGCGGCCGCCACTTGAGCCGTTCGCCACGACCGATGTAGGGCAGTCGCGTCTCGGCGGCGCCGGGTTCCAGCACAACCACGGGCGGTAATGGACGGCACACGGCCAGGCGCCGCTGTCCGTCCGCAGCGCACTGCCAGCGGGCGGCGTGTCTGGCATCAAGCTCCACCACGCCGGTGGCGATGCCGGCGCCCTGTCGTACTGCCAGCCGCCGACCGAGATCACCGGTGGCACCTTCGGGAAGAAGCACGTGCAGGGGTCTGAACCGTTCCACGAGGACCCAGACCTGGGCCAGTTCATGCTCCGGCGCGAAGGCATCGGCATCCTGATCGAGCGCCAGCACCACATCGGCCCCGCAGGCGGCGAGGTCCTCCTGTGTGCCGCCCAAGACGGCCACCACTACGGCGGCATCGGTCGGCGCGATGAGCGACGCCGCGGCGATGCACCGGCGCGCCGGTGCATCGAGCGCGCCGCGTACACTGCGCACCACTACCAGCAGATGCTGCGCCGGCGCTTGTGTGGTGCGCAGCGGCGGGCCTGGAGGCGCCGCAGTCCCAGGCATGACTGCCCCGGCGTCAACATCTGCGGTGAGGACGCGCCGGATGCCGGCTGCCGTCAGCACGAAGGGGCGCCGCGGATCGCGGCGGGCAATCGTGTTCATGGCGCAGTTCCAACGGCGCTCGCAAGGATTTCGGCTACGTCCAACACTTCGGGCCGTGAGCCGATCACACCCTCAAGCATGGCCGTGCAGCCCGGACAGGCGACAGCCACCACGGCTGCGCCGGTCTCGCGCGCATCGTCCATGCGCATGTCAGGGATCCGCCGCCGGCCCGGAACGTCCGTGAGCGGCGCGCCGCCGCCACCGCCGCAGCAGCGTGCGCGGGTCTGCGAGCGCCGCATTTCGCGCAGGCCGATGCCCAACTGCAGCAGCAACTCGCGCGGCGCCTGGGTTTCGCCGTTGTACCGGCCGAGGTAGCACGGGTCGTGGTAGGTCACGGCCTGCGGCGCCGTGCCCGTGCCCGGTAGCAGTCGGCCGGCGCGCACCAGCTGTGCCAACAGCGCCGTGTGATGCACGACCTCGTAGCTGCCGCCCATACTTGGATATTCGTTGCGCAGGCAATGCAGCACATGCGGGTCGGCCGTGAGGATGTGCCGGAAGTTGAACTGTCGCAACACCTCGATGTTGGCGCGGGCGCGGGTCTGAAAAGTGTCTTCGTCGCCCAGTCGCCTCGCCAGATCGCCGCAATCGCCTTCGGCGGCCCCCAGGATGGCGAAGTCCACCTGCGCCCGCTGCAGCAGCCGCATCAGTGCCCGCAAGGTGCGCTGATAGCGCGCATCGTAGGCGCCTTCACCGCAGATCAGCAGGTACTCGGCGCTCTGCCCCGGGTGCAGCACTCGCACGCCGAGGTCGACGGCCCACTCGTAGCGCGCCTTGGCCGCGAAGCCGCCCTGGGTGCCGGTCAGGCGCAGGTTCTGCAGCCCCTGGGCCGCGGTCTGCGGCAACTCGCCCAGCTCCAGGGTCTGGAAGCGACGCAGATCGACCACGGCATCCACGTGCTCGATGAGCATGGGGCACTCCTCGACGCAGGCGCGACAAGTGGTGCACGCCCACAACGTGCCCGGCTCGATGAGGTCCGGCAGCACCGGCCTGTCGGGCGCTCCACGATGGTTGCCCACGGGCAGCCCCGGAGAGGCGCTGCCGGCATAGGCTGCGTCGCTGCCGCGGGTCATGCCGACGACCAGGTCCTGGATCAGCTTCTTGGGGTTCAGGGGCTGCCCGGCGGCGAAGGCAGGGCAGGCAGCCTCACACTTACCGCACTCGACGCAGGCATCAAACGAGAGCAGCTGGTTCCAACGAAAGTCAGCCGGCCGCTGCACGCCCAAGCGTGCCGTGCCGCGGGCATCGGGCGCGGGCTTGAGGTCGAGCAGCTTGAGCGCGGTGTGGCCCTTGCCGCCGAAGCGCTCCGGGCGCGGGTGAAAGGCCAGATGCAGCAGGCCCGCAGTGGCGTGTTTCATCGGCCCCCCGGCTGCCGGCGCCCAGGCGAACTCGAGCGAGCCCACCAGGATCAACAGCAGGGCGACCATCGAGATCCCCGGGCCGGCCGCGGCCAGCGCTGCGCGCTCGGCGCCGAAGATGAACAGCGCAAGCCCTGCGGCAAACGCGAGCAGTGTCCACGGCAGGCGCATCCAGGGGCCGCGCGACAGCCGCGAGGGTGGCGAGCGGCGGCGAACCGCCACCGCGACCGCGCCGGCCAACATCACCAGCGCCGCCACTGCAATCAGTGCATCCAGCGGCGACTGATATAACGCCAGTCCGTAGTTGAGTCCGACAAGGCACAACAGCACGACGGCGCCGCCCGCCGTGGCGATATGCGCACGGGCGATGAATCGATCGCGGGCCACGACCCGGTGCAGGTCGATGAAATAGCGTTTCGGCACGGCGGCCAGCGCGACCCAGTGCAGCGGCGCCGCCCGGCCGACCGCCCACAGCCGGGCGCGGCGGCCTACGCCTGCGGCAAAGACGAGCGCCTGCACCCAGAACAGCATCGTCAGCAGATGCGCGGCAGTCATCGCCTCAGAAGTCCTTGCACAGCCGCAGCGCATCGTAGATGGCGCCGTGGATGTTGTGCGGCGAGATGCAGTCGCCGACGCGGAACAGGGCAAAGTGTCCCGCGCCCAGCTCTTGCGACAGCACCGGCTGCGCTCGGGCGTCGAACAGCGCGTCGATATCGGTCGCGCCGCCGTTGATCGATTGGGCCTGCAGCTGCCAGTAGAGTGTGTCCTCCGGCGTGCTACCGTTCTCGATTACCACCTGGTCCACCACACGCTCCTCCAGCTGCTCGGTGTACTCGTTGCGCAGCACGGCGATCTTGCGCTCACCTTCGGCATACACGCGATCCAGCCACCAGTTGGGGGTCAGCACGATGTCGAGCGCGTAGAGGCGGCGGTAGAAAATGGGGAAGGTGGTGCCGCCGACATCGTCGGCGACCTTCACATCCGGGGTGACGATCTCGACGCTGCTGCCGCGGCTGGCGATGAAGTCGGCGACGCCCGCGCCGGCGTGGGCGCTCACGGCATCGTAGACCAGCACATGACGCAGCGGGGCCACGCGGCCGTCGAGGATGTCCCAGGAACTCACGGCCAGCCCCGCGGCGACGCCCCAGGCGGGGACCTGACCGGTGTGCGCGCGGCCACCGGTCGCGAGTACGATGATGTCCGGATGCTCCGCCAGGATGGCATCGCGGGTCGCCTCGGTCGCGAGGCGGCAATCGACCCCCAGGCGCCGCAGCTCAAGTTCGAACCAGCGCACGATGCCGGCCATCTGTTCGCGCTGCGGCGCTCTGGCGGCCAGGCGGATCTGGCCGCCCGGCGCTGAGTCGCGTTCGAATAGCACCACCTCGTGGCCGCGTTCGCGCGCCACCCGCGCCGCCTCGAGCCCGGCCGGACCTGCACCGACCACGACCACCCGCCGCCGCGGCCCACCGCTCGGGGTGATCACGTGCGGCATGGTGCGCTCGCGGGAGGTCGCGGCATTCTGGATGCACAGCACGTCCTGGCCCAGGTACTGGCGGTCGATGCAGTAGTTGGCCCCGACGCACTGGCGGATACGGTCCTCCTGGCCCGCGCGGATCTTGGACACCAGCCAGGGGTCGGCGATCATGGCGCGCGTCATTCCCACCAGGTCCATAACGCCTTGGGCCAGCAGCCGCTCGGCCTGGCCGGGGTCGCGGATGCTCTGCGCGTGCATGACCGGCACGGCGCTGCGGGCCTTGATGCCTGCCGCCAGGTGCGCGAAGGGCTCGGGCGGCAGCGCCATCGGCGGCATGCAGTTGGCCAGTGTGTTGTGCGTGTCGGCGCCGGAGCCGATGACGCTCAGGTAGTCGATGAGACCGGTGCGCGACATCGCATCGGCGATTTCGCACAGCATCTGGTGGTCGAGGCCGTCCTCGTGGAATTCGTCGCCGCACAGGCGCAGGCCGACGCAGAAATCGCGGCCCACGCCCTCGCGCACCGCGGTCAGCACCTCGATGCCGAAGCGCATGCGGTTCTCGAGGCTGCCGCCGTACTCGTCGCTGCGGTGGTTGGTGCGCGGGCTCCAGAACTGATCGATGAGGTGCTGATGTGCAGCAGAGATCTCGATCCCGTCCATGCCCGCGCGCTGCACGCGCACCGCGGCTGCGGCGTAGTCGCCCACGATACGGCGGATCTCGTGCTTCTCAATCGTCTTGGCGGCGCCGCGATGGACCGGCTCGCGCACGCCGCTGGGGGAGACCAGGTGCGGCCAGTTCTCGCCGAACCAGCTGGAGCGCCGGCCCATGTGCGTGGCCTGGATCAGGATCTTCGCGCCGTGACGGTGCATAGCCTCGGCCAGCCGTCCCAGCGGCTCGATCACCCGGTCGGTTGTGAGGTCGACCGAGCGCCACCAGCCCTGCGGGCTGTCGCGCGAGACGGGGCTGGAACCGCCGCATATCGCCAGCGCCACCCCACCCCTGGCCTTTTCCTCGTAGTAGCGGATGTAGCGCTCGCCCGGCAGGCCCCCTTCCTCGGCGTAAACTTCCGCATGCGCCGTGCTGACGATGCGGTTGCGCAGCGTCAACTGATTGAGCTGGAACGGGGACAGCAGGTGCGGATAGCGCATGGCGGCCGCTCAGGCGCAAGGCTCGAGCGGATGCACGCTGAAAATGCAGTGCGCATGGCCCTCAGCCGCGCAGCTGGATTCGTGCGCACGGGTGCGCAGTGCAGCGGGCGCCTGTTCCAGCACCCAGTCCATGGCGCCGGCGAACCAGCCAGCGAACAGGTAGCACAGCCGGCCCGGTACACCCGGACGCGCCAGCACGAAGGCGGAGTGATCCAGGCGAATCTGCGCGGTGCCGCGCGCAGCATCGACGGCCATGAAGTTGAAGCGCCCCCAGCCGCGTTGTGACAGCCGCTTGAGGTAATGCTCGTAGGTGGCCAGGGGCGCAAGGCCGTGGGTCTGCGATTCGCTGGCGCACCAGAAATGCGCGGAAGCGTACCCCGCCTCGTACACCAGTGGGGCGTACTTCTCCACACCGAGGGCGGCTTCGATGGCGGTGTGATTGTTGACGAAAAAATGGCGCGGGACATACAGCATCGGCAGGCCGTCGGTGCGCCACACACCGGTGGCCTCATCCACTTCGATGGGCAACTGCGGCTTCATCTTAAGGCTCCCAGACATCGCCGAATACACGCAGCCAATTGCGACCGATGATCTTCTCGATGCGGCTTGGCTTCCATCCCGCCTTCTCCATCGCGGCCGTGAGGTTCGGCGTCTCGCCGATGGTCCGGATGCCCGCAGGGTTGAGCACGGTGCCGAAGTCGGTGAGGCGGCGGTGGCGACCCTTGTCGTGCGTGATCAGATCGAAGAACTCCTGGCCATAGCCCTGCGTAAAGTCGGTGCCGTACCCCACACAGTCCTCGCCCGCAAGATTGATGACATAGTCGATGGCCTCGACGTAGTCATCGACCGTGGCTTCGATGCCGCGCTTCAGGAAGGGTGGGAACATGGTCACGCCGATGAAACCGCCGTGGTCGGCAATGAACTTGAGCTGCTCGTCACTCTTGTTGCGCGGGTGCGCCTTGAGGCCGGCGGGCAGGCAATGGGAGTAGCACACGGCCTTCTTCGAGGCCAGGATGGCGTCGGTCGAGGTCTGCGGGCCAACGTGCGACAGATCCACCATGATACCGACGCGGTTCATTTCCGCGATCACCTCTTGACCGTAGCCGGACAGGCCGCCGTCGCGCTCGTAGCAGCCGGTGCCGATGAGGTTCTGAGTGTTGTAGCAGATCTGCACCACACGCACCCCCATGTCGGCGAACGCCTCGATGGTACCGAGATTGTCCTCGAAGGCCTGTGCATTCTGGAACCCCAGGATGATGCCGGTCCTGCCTTCCCGCTTTGCCGCCTCGATATCCGCGGTGGTGCGCACCAGGCGCAGCAGATCGGCGTTGTCACGGATCATCCGCTTCATGGACGCGATGTTGGCCACCGTGTCCTTGAAGCCCT